>ERZ791858.377-NODE-377-length-43530-cov-103.535595_pt1 | contig 43530 bp, 30 predicted proteins | sample MGYA00510284_ERZ791858 | MGnify/ENA primary metagenome ERZ791858 (study PRJEB30046, sample SAMN00792077) | human gut metagenome | study: EMG produced TPA metagenomics assembly of the A metagenome-wide association study of gut microbiota in type 2... | reverse complement strand
CGCGACCATGCCCGCCGCCAACGTCGCCACGGCGGCCAGCGCCGCCGCCCATTTTCCTCTAGTCATATCGGCTCCTTTCACTCCCGTCCGGGGTGACCCCGGAACGGTCCGTTTCCTTCATTGTAGACGCCGGGGCCATGCGTCCCGGAGGGGGCTATGCGACGCATGGGGAGCGTCGCGGACGGTTTTCGGTTCCACCTTTCCAGTCGTTCCCGAAATCGCCCGCGCGGACGTTCTTGGTGCCCATATTTCCGGGCGGAGCATTTTCCGCTTTATTCCCGCATAGTCATCCGCTATGAACGATGCGATCATAAGACCTCGTCAAGGTATGCAAGAGCCTATTTTCATCCATTCGTTTTCAGGTCATCACGATACAATGGCCCCGGTGTATCGAGGGGAAGGGGCAACCGATGGTGATGTATCGAATTCCGGTGGTCGAGGAGATTCCACGTGCAGCGGTTATAGCCGATGATATTGGGCTTGCTGAATACATCTCACTTCAGAACGGTTTCAGCCGTTATACCGGTGGACAGGATCCCGTATATCGATGCGAGGCCCTAGGCGCAGATGTGTCGACGCGCTACAATATAGACCTTCTTGATGCCAAATCGCATAAAACGGTGCTCCGCGCCGATTTTCAAGAACCGCATCCTGACATTTGGTGGAATATGGCTCACAGGCATGGAGAGATTCTGGTTTATTTCGGAGACGCCCAGGCCTTCACGTCTTCCGCGAATTTGGAAGACGCGATGCATTTACTTGCCCGCAAAACGACATACATGACCAGAATGCCTCTTACGGTCAGAGTCTGGGGGCATGAGGTCGGCACGGCATCTCCCTACCAATGGGTTCGTTCTTGACGCCCTTGCAGACAACCTCAGGCCATCAGCAAAGCAGAACAAAGTCATTCACGACAGCATCTGGACCAACGTCTTTCAGAGTCAGGCGGCAAGTCTTTTTATAGTCTTCTGCGCGACTTGGCACTCCCCTGCCGGGGAAGATAAGCGGCTTCGGCCCGTTCCAGCCATCTGGTCCAGCCGCTGGACGAGACGTCCCGCTATCGCGGACGATGTGGCCTGCATCGTCGGACGCCTGCGGCAGCATGCCGCCTGTTCCGACCCGAAACCCTGCCCACGACCAAAACGGGGGTCGGGCTTCAAAGTCTATGCGATTGTAGGCACGGGGCGTGGACGAGATTCCGAAAGGCAGAAGGCGGACGGGCCATACACCCACCACATGCGGACCACCCCCGCGAACGCGCCGGGACGCATAGCCATGCGTGCGGGGAATCCCATGATCCTCTCCCCGTTTGATGCCGATGGAGGGGCCGGGCATGTGGTTTCACGCCCCGGCCCCTCCATCTTCATGTCGCGCCGTCTACTCCCCGAATGTGCCCGCGATGCCGTCGTACGTGTCCATCGGGTTGGGCTCGCCCGCCTCGACGGTGTTAAGCAGCGTCTGGGCCTCGGCCAGTGTGACGGCATGCAGGTGGGCCATGTCCACGGCGGGCATGTTGTTCACGTCCAACGTCCACCAGTACGGCGCCTCCAGGTCCGCGGCCAGCCACACGCCCTCGATGGTGCGCAGCCACAGAATCGGCCCGCGGTCGTCGAACCAGAAGCCCGCGTCGCCGTCCGGCACCCGGCCGTACTGCCTTAGGTCCCCGAAACCGATCGGCTCCAGGCCCACCATGAACGGACGCGGTCCCATGCGCGACGCGTCCAACGTCCAGCATGAATTGGACGGGAACGTGGAATGGAGCCACACGCCCTCCTGGGTGCGCAGCCAGTCGACGGGACCGTCCTCACGGTAGAAACCGGGGTCGGAAGGGATATACGGTATGCCTTTTCTGATGTCATCCATGGCGCGGGTCATGCGTCCCGAAACCTCCAGGACGCATAGCAGTCGGCATGACAGATTCGAAGCAACCATCCGAAACCGGAACCACCACGTCCGAAACGGACGACGCCAAGAAGAAGCCCTACGTCCCCATCAACGACCGCCCGCTGCTGGGCGTGCCGGAGGCGGAGGCCCTTACCGGGGTGCCGGCCAAGATCATCCGCGCCCAGGTGCGCAACGGCCTGCTGAAGGCGCGCATGGCGGGCAGCACGACCATGCGCATCCGCCGCGCCGATCTGGACGCCTGGCTCGACGCGCTGCCTGCCTGGCACGCATAAGGAAACCCCACTTGCGTCCGATTGTGGACGAAGTGGGGTTCTTCAGAACACCATAGGTACAGCATAGGTGCAGTGGGCTATTCTGGATACCGCGAAAGCCCTACTGCCGGCTATGTTCCGCCCTATGCGGCCGTCAGATGTGGAAGTACAGCTCGTACTCCAGCGGGGTCGGGGCCAGACGAGCCTGGTCGATCTCGCCGCGCTTGATGCTGATCCAGGTATCGATCAGGTCGTCGGTGAAGACGTCGCCTGCGGTGAGGAAGTCGTGATCTTCCTCAAGGGCGTCCATAGCCTCAGCCAGGGAGCTCGGAACCTGCTTGATGCCAGCGTGCTCTTCCGGCGGCAGCTCGTACAGGTCCTTGTCGACCGGTGCCGGAGGTTCGATGTGGTTCAGGATGCCGTCCAGGCCTGCCATCAGCTGTGCGGAGAAGGCGAGGAACGGGTTGCAGGACGGATCCGGAGCGCGGAACTCGATACGCTTCGCAGCCGGGGAGGTGCCGGCCAGCGGAATACGGATGGCGGCGGAGCGGTTACGAGCGGAGTACACCAGGTTGACCGGAGCCTCGAAGCCCGGGACCAGACGGTGGTAGGAGTTCAGAGACGGGTTGGTGAAGGCGAGCACAGAGGAAGAATGCTTGATCAGGCCGCCGATGTACCAGCGGGCGAGGTCGGACAGACCGCCGTAGTTCTTCTCATCGTAGAACAGCGGCTTGCCGTCCTTCCACAGGGACTGGTGGCAGTGCATGCCGGTACCGTTGTCGCCTGCGATCGGCTTCGGCATGAAGGTGGCGGCCTTGCCAGCGAGGGCAGCGGTCTCGTGGACGACGTACTTGTACTTCATCAGGTCATCGCCTGCGTGCTGCAGGGAGTTGAAGCGGTAGTTGATCTCCTGCTGGCCAGCGCCTGCCACCTCGTGGTGGGAACGCTCGAGAATCAGGCCGACCTTCTGCAGGTTGGCGACCATGTCGTCGCGCAGGTCCTGGGTGTGGTCAATCGGCGGAACCGGGAAGTAGCCCTTCTTGACGCGGTTCTTGAAGGCGATGTTCGGGGTGCCGTCATCTTCGGTGTCAATGCCGGAGTTCCACGGAGCCTCGATGGAGTCCACCTCGTAGAAGGAGCGCTGCATGCTGTTCTCGAAACGTACCTTGTCGAAGATGAAGAACTCGGCTTCCGGAGCGAAGGAAGCGGTGTCGGCGATGCCGGTGGACTTCAGGTAAGCCTCAGCCTTGCCGGCAACCTGACGCGGGTCGCGGGAGTACGGCTCGTCGGTCAGCGGGTCGACGATGGAGAATGCCACGTCGAGGGTCTTGTGCTTGCGGAACGGATCGATGAATGCGGTGGAAACGTCCGGCACCAGCTTCATATCGGACTCGTTGATGGCCTGGAAGCCTTCCACGGAAGAACCATCGAACGGCATGCCGTCGGTGAAGGCGTCCTTCAGGAATTCGCTTGCCGGCACGGTGAAGTGCTGCTGAACACCGATCAGATCGGTGAAGCGAACGGAGACATACTCAATGCCTTCCTTGTTGATAAGGGCCTCAGCATCAGCCTTGGTTTCAAGTGCAGTCACGGGACCGCTCCTTTCGAATAAGTTACTTACAGGCTCTTAGTCTATGGTCGCGCGTTTCGCTCACTCGCCATTTGGGTTACGAGAATGTTTCGTAATGACATATTCGAGGTGTGATTTCGCGGAAAATCACGATTCGATTGTTACGAACAGCCACGTCCGCCCCTTCAGAAGCGTTCATTTAATGGACAGGCAGCATGAAAAAGGTTCCGATCGTATGAATACGATCGGAACCTTCCGTGACATCATGCGGGTGCTATGACCGTCAGCGGCCGCGCATGGCGCGACGGCTGACGCGCTGCGGATGCATCGGGTCGACGCCCTTCGGCACGCTCATGCCGTTCTTCAGCTGCAGAGTGCGCAGACGCTCGTTGAGCACCGTGAGCTCGGTCTTGGTGAGCACGAAACGAGTCCTCGGATGGATGGCGGCCATCAGCTTGTTCTTGTGATGGGTCGGCTGGTAGCTCTTGAACTTGAGCAGCGTCTTGCGCACGTCCTTGAGGCGGGTCTGGTTTGCGCCGGTGCCGACGTACATACGGTAGACCGGGATTTCGGAGCCGGCGGTCACGCCCTTGATGCGCTGCTCCTGACGATCCATGGCTCGCTTGACGCGATTGTAATCGCCTTCGCCCAGCAGATAGATGCCGTTGTAACCGGTACCGCGCCAGATGGCGTCCTTGGTCTTCGGGTCAATCCACACCGGTTCCTGGGGGAAGTTGAAGCCGGCCTTGCTGATGTTGCCGAGCACGCTTACTGCGGCACCGGGACGACCTTCGATCTTGGCGTAGCCGACCTTGTCGGCACGCTTGGTGAGCATCATGGTGGCGAACAGCACGCCCAGCATGACGGCAAGAATCATGAACAGGATCCAGCTGAACACATGCCACTTGAATATGACGCCCAGTACGACGAACACGATAATCGGTGCCACGAACACGCCACCGCACAGCCACGGAAGCGCCTTATCCTCAGCTTGGGTGTATTTGAAGATCTGGATGATCTGGCTGATGGTGCCTTGCTTCTTCTGCTTCTTTTTCTCTGCTTTATCTGCCATCGACTTCCTCGCTTGACGGTTCGGTTACACACACTGGGACGATAGTCTATCAGGAACCATGCCATTTATGGTGCGACTGCGCTATTCTACTCCGCCTATCTCGTATGCAGCGGGCGTCCGTCCGCTTTCAGCAACGCCTCACCGAGCGTCTCGCTGAACGTGGGATGCGGGTGGATGAGCCGTGCCGCATCGGCAAGCGGGACACGGTTGCCGACCAACTGTTCGGCTTCCGCTATCAAATCACTGGCGATTGGGCTGACGATGTGCACGCCCAACACCACCTGCATATCAGGATTGTTCGCAAACGCACCGCTGACGACGGTCATCGATCCGCCTTCACCGCTCATCAGCATACGCGCGTTGGACAGCATCGGGTATGCCGTCTCCTTCGGCTCGACCACGTCTTCGCGCGCTTTTGCCTGGTCGAGCGTCAATCCGACGCTTGCTGCTTCGGGGAAAGAGAACACCACCTGTGGCACGGTGTCGTCAAGCACGGGTTTTGGATCGGCTCCGGCGATTTTCTCAGCGATGGTGATGCCTTGTTCAAAAGCGCGGTGGGCCAGCGCATGACCTGGAGTGATGTCTCCCAGCGCCCACACGCCATCAAGGTTCGTCCGTCCGTATCCGTCGACGGTCACGTATCCTCGTTCGTCGAGCTTCAGGCCGCTGGAGCGGAACCAGTCGGCGTCGGTATTGGGCACACGTCCGATGGCGGCAAGCACCACTTCGCCGTAAGCGGTGCGGTCCTCATCGGAATCGCCCTGCCGATAGTGCACAGTGGCCCCTAGGTTCGCGCCAGTGTCGACACGGTCCACCGCGGTGCGTGCGATCACGTTCACTCCCCTGCGTTTCAGCTCACGTGTCAGCGTCATCGAAGCACGGCGTTCCCATGTGGACAGCACGCGGTCCCTACGAATCAGCAGTGTCACTTCGCAACCGGCGGCATTCCACAGCGACGCGAATTCCAATGCCACCGCACCCGCACCGATAATCACCGCGCTGGAGGGCAAGGTATTCAGCTCCAACGCCTGGGTGGAATCGATCAGCGCGCCGGCGAACGGATTTCCAGGCAACGCAAGCGGACGCGATCCGGTTGCCAACACGACGTCGTCGGCATCGATCGCAAGTTCCGTTTCAACCGGTTCGAACACGCCGGCTTCCACGGACCGCGATACCTGCGTCTCCCCCTCAGCCGGCGTGACACGTACTGTATGCGCGTTCTGCAATGCCGCGCAACCGCGGAATACGGTGACGCCGCGATGCGCCAGCAGGCCCGTCAGCCCTTTCGTCATCGTTTCCACGGTGGAGACGCGGAAATCACGCAATCTGCCGAAATCGATGCTCTGCAGCGTGGCGTTGATGCCCATGCGTTCGGCGTTATGGATGGTTTCGACGCTATGCACGGCGGTCAACAATGCCTTCGATGGGATGCATCCGCGGTTGAGGCATGTGCCACCGAGCGTACCGTCACGTTCGATCAACGCCACCGATTTGCCGAGCTCCGCAGCACGCAGTGCCGTAGAGTAACCGCCGGGGCCGGCTCCGATGATAGCGATGTCGAAATGCTGTTGAACCATATTGAATCCCAATTCGTTCCTCATTGATTCGTTTGCACGCACGTGAAGTGAGCTTTTGTTCGATGCGAGCAATCGTTTTCCATGGTAATGGAAAAGCCGTCAGTTGTTCGCTGACGGCTTGAAAAATCACCGGCGGTTCTCGATACCGATCACTCCGGCCAGTGTCCACGCTTCGGGTAACGAGGCTTCGGAAGCCTCCAACGGCGAATCTGGATGGCACGGCTCCACGCATAGGAACCGGAACGCATGCCCTTGGCCACGGACTGCTCACCGAATTTCTCGATGAGCTTCTTCTTGAGCTTGTGCCACATGACCGCCACGTCGATAATCACGGCGAACAAGTAGACATACATGATCAGCATGAGCGGCAACGCCAATGCAGGCCACTTGTAGGTGACGACCATGGATCCGATCAGGATTATGAACGCGACCGGGATGAAGAACTCGCCCAGATTGAAGCGGGCATCGACGTAGTCACGGATGTAGATGCGCCACGGCAGACGTTCCGACTTCGGCATGTGGTTGATGTCGCCTCTCTGCATGGCATCGTACTCGGCGTTCTCACGCTCACGCATACGAGCCTTGGCAGCTTTACGGCTTGCCTCGCGATCCTTGGGGACCAATGGACGGAGGTTCTGCGCCTGGGCGTCCTTGCGCTTCGGGGTCGGACGGCCCTTGCCGGAGGTCGGCTGTGCAGCCTTGCTCTCGACGTTCTCCTGCGCCGGCTCTTCCTTCTTGGTAAACAAACTCATGTCTATAGAGCGTAAGGTGACGTATCGACGCTCGATGCCGCCCGCGATGCCATTTGCGTTGCGGTTCAAGCTGCGGTCGGACGGTCTGCGAAGAACGGATACAATGGACATTCGTCACACGATATTCAATCCGCGTAATACACGCGCATATATAGGGAGCATCAAGGATTATGACAGCTTTAGGAGCCGAAGAGATTCGCACGCGCGTCGAATCTGATTTCAGCCGCATCGTCGACGTGTTGAACCAGAAGATCGCCTTGCAGTCGATTTCCGCGAAGGGCATCACCGCGGACCATATGAAGCGTTCCGCGCAATTCGTGGCTGATCTGCTGCGCGAGGTTGGTGTCGATACGAAGGTAGTGCAGTCGCACAATCCCGACGGCACGCCGGGCGCTTGGGAGGTCATCGGTTCCAAGAATGTCAGCGAGGACGCGCCGACGGTGCTGCTGTATGCGCATCACGATGTGCAGCCGGTTCCGGATCCGAACGTGTGGAACACCGACCCGTTCGTCGGCACTGAAATCGACACGCGTCTGTATGGTCGCGGAGCCGCGGATGATGGTGGCGGAATCGCCATCCATTCCGGCGCGCTGAAGGCGTTGGGCGATGATTTGAAGGTGAACATCAAGGTGTTCATCGAAGGTGAGGAGGAGATGGGTTCTCCGAGCTTCATTCCGTTCATCGAAGAGCACCGGGACGAGTTCGCTTCCGATGTGATCATTGTGGCCGATTCGGGCAACTGGTCCGCTGAGATTCCGTCGCTGACCACGTCGCTGCGTGGCAACACCGATATTGATGTGCATGTCAAGGCGTTGGAACATCCGGTGCATTCCGGCCAGTATGGCGGCCCGATTCTTGACGCGAACACGCTGGCTGCGATGTTGATTTCCTCCATGTACGACGCCAATGGCGATTTGGCCGTGCCGGGCGTTGCGTCCGAGGAACCGGTTGGCGGCCTGCAGCGTGATATGGACGAGGCGACTGTGCGTGCCGACGCGGGCATCGTCGAATCGTATCGTCTTGCCGGCACCGGTTCGCTCGCCGCGCGTCTGTGGACGAAGCCCAGCGTCACCGTCATTGGGTTCGACGCGCATCCGGTGGAAGGATCCTTCAACGTCATCTCTCCTGAAACCACGTTCCGTCTGAGCTTGCGCACCGCGCCGAACCAGCGCCCGGAAGAGGCCCAGGAGGCGTTGGCCAAGTTCATGGTGGAGCATGCGCCGTTCGGTGCCGAAGTGTGGGTCGACAAGCTCGACAACGGCATGGGCTGGGCCATGGATCCGAACGCTGAGGCCACCAAGGACGCCATGGACGCCATGGAGGAAGCGTTCGGTGTGGCTCCGGTCAACAAGGGCGAGGGTGGTTCCATCCCGTTCATTCCGGAATTGCAGCGCATCTTCCCGAAGGCGCAGGTGCTGGTCACCGGTCCGGAGGATCCGAAGGCCAACGCGCATAGCCCGAACGAGTCCATCAGTCTGCCGGCGTTGAAGAACAACGTCATCACCGAAGCGTTGCTGCTGGATAAGCTCGCCAAGTAAGAAGCCGTGTAAGGCTTGCCGAAATAGGATAAAGCTCTCTGTCATACGATTCCGATTGGAACGTATGACAGAGAGCTTTTTCATTTAGCTGCCGATTGGGGAATCATCATCCATTAGTTGGACACGTTGCTGAACGCCCAATGCCAGTAGCCGGTGTAGTATGCGGTGGCCAACGCGATTGCCGGCACCGCGATGCAGATGGCGTAGAACAGCCAGTCGACCGCATGCAGTTTCGATTCGCGCGCTTGGCTTCGTGGCGCGTCGGATCCGAATCCGCGCGCTTCCATGGCGGTGGCGAGTTTCGTTCCACGTCGGATGGATACGACGAGCAGGCTGAATGCCTGCGAGAAGACGCGTTTGATGGTGCTGCCGTCGCCGAGGCCACGCGAGCGGCGTGACTGGCCGAGTGCACGCCAATCGTCCTGCAGCAGCGTGAACATGCGCATGCCGGCAAGGCCGCCGTATACGAAACGTTGCGGCAGGCGCAGAATCTGCACGAGTCCGTCGGCCAGATCGGTCGGGTCGAGTCCCAAAGCCAGAATCACACCCGGCACGGCGATTGCGGCGACACGTAGGAATGTGGCCAACGCCAGATAGAGCGATCCTTGGGAGATGACGATGATGCCGCCCAGATTGGCCAGCACCGTGCCGGATGTCTTGCCGTACAACGCCACGGAAACGAAGCTGCCTGTGGCCGCTATCCATACCGGCCATGTCTTGCGCAAGACCGTCCAAGGAGCCACTCCGCCGATCCATAACAATAGCATCTCCAAACCAAACGCCACGGATGCCGAAACGACATCGAGGGTGAAGAACATCGGAATGCACAGGATCAACGCACCGATGAAACGGCTTACCGGGTTGATTTTCGCCACGAACCATGACGGTGACGCCGGCTTCGTTTCGTTACGACGTTCCTTGTGTGGCACCACGGTAATGGTTTCGAGCTTTTCATTGCCGTCGCGCCCACTGTTTTTGTTGGTTTCGAGCATGTCACTCCCCCTCTCTGACCAAAATACGGCGTGCGCCCAGCGCTTCGATGAGCGGCTCATCGTGCGTAATCATGATGACCGCGCAACCTTGGTCGCGCGCACCGGCGATCAATTGGACCATGCTGGTCCACGTGGTGAAATCCTGTCCGAATGTCGGCTCGTCCATGACCAGCACTTTTGGCGCGGCAGCCAGCATGGACGCCACGGACAGTCTTCTTTTCTCACCGCCCGATAGGGTGAATGGATTCGCTTTGGCGAAGCGGGAAAGATTCAGGCGTTCCAACAGCCTGTCGGCGATGGAATACGCCTCCTCGTCGGTTTTGCCCATGGATTTGGGGCCGATGGCCACCTCGTCTCGCACGGTGGATGCGGCGAACTGGTGTTCCGGCTCTTGGAACACCATGCCGATGCGTCCCAGCAAGTCGCGGCTTTTCCATGTGATCACATTGTTTTCGCGATGGGGAGGTACCAGATCGTCCGCCATGCATACACGTCCTGCTATCGGTTTGAGCAGTCCTGCGAGAGTGAGTCCGAGTGTGGATTTGCCCACGCCGTTTCTGCCGGTCAACGCGGTCACCTCACCGGAATGGAATTCGAGGTCGATATGCTCGCCGAGCGGGAAATCATAGCCGAAGCTCAGATCCCGCGTGTAAAGCACGACGTCCTGCGGTTGCCGGATTTGTTCCGGTTTGGGCACGTGGCTTTCGATGGTGCGGCCCGGCACCCACGCACCGCCGTCGGCAAGCACCTGACCCATGTGGCCGAACACTTCGTCTGGAGTGCCGTCGGCGATTACGCCGCCGACGTTCGAATCGGCTTCGGGTTTGCCCAGCACGATGACGCGGTCGACCAGGTCGAGCCACACGTCGATATGATGTTCCACCACAACCAACGTCTCATGGGTTTGTTCGAGGACGTGGCGGACAGCGTCGTGCACTTCCTTGACACCGTCCGGGTCAAGGTTGGCGGTCGGTTCGTCAAGCAGCAGCAGGCCAGGGTGCATGGCCAGCACGCCCGCCAAGGCGAGGCGCTGACGTTGCCCGCCGGAAAGTCCTCGTGTGGAGCGGTCGAACGCCATGTAGTCGAGCCCGACGATGTCAAGGGCGGCTCGTGCCCGGTTCCAGATTTCATCTTTCGGCAGGTTCAGGTTCTCGCAGCCGAATGCGGTGTCGTCTCCGGCACGTTCGAGAATCGTCTGCGAGTCCGGGTCCTGAAGCACCAACCCGCAACGTCCGCGCGCTTGTCTGGCGTCGACGCCGTCGATGAGCAGCTCGCCTTCCTGCTCGCCTTCGTCATCTCCACCGAGCACGCCAGCCAAACCGGACATCAGGGTTGATTTGCCTGCGCCGGAAGCGCCAAGCAACAGTACCCGCTCCCCCGGTTTGATGTCGAAGTCGACGTGTCGTAGCGCGAAATCCTTACGTGAGGCGTGTCTCCATCCCCAATCATGTGCGGTCACGCCGGCCGCTGTTGTGTTCTGAACGTCAGTGGTCATTCGTCGTTCTTTCTTCTGATTGTCATGCTGTTGTTTCGTATGCCGTTGTCATGCGATGCGCCATCACAAGAAAATCCCGCACCACCTTGATGTGATGCGGGATTTGCTTGCATCGGACAATCAGACCAGTTCCTGCGTACGACCGGATTCGAAGCGGTCGAGCACGCCGGTCTTGGCGATGGCCACCTGCAGGAGGTACATCACCGCGCCGGCGAGCACCGCGCCGGAAATGGCGGAGGCGATCAGGTAGATGCTGACGCGTAGCGCGCTCCAAGCCGGATTGGTAAGCCAGTAGTACAGGCCGCAGCCGACGCCTGCAAGTGCGCCGGAGATCGTGGTGGACAGCAGGTCCCACTTCTTATAGGCGAAGATGGCAAGACCGATTTCGGCGCCGAGGCCCTGCACGATGCCGACGATCAGCGAGCCGCCGACGCCCCACTGGTTGCCCATGGTGAGTTCGAGCGCGGCCGCGAGGGTTTCCGCGAACAGTGCGGCTCCAGGCTTGCGCACGATGATGGCGGCCAGAGGGCCTGCGAACAGCCAGAAAGCGTTAAGCAGGCCTTCGAAGCCTGGAGTCACCGCCTCGAAGAGGGCCAACGGCGCGGTGCAGACGATGTCCCAGCCCCAGAAGATCACGCCGGATGCGACGGCGATGATGGCTGCGACGACGATATCGACCACGCGCCACTTGTTGTTGTGTTTGCGAACTGCGGAAGACTGGTTTTCTTCAGTCATGGGATATGTGCCTTTCTCTTTTCGTCAAGGCACGGGAAATAGAGAGACGTCCGTGCGCCGGCATTACCCGGTATACGTTCATACGGTTGAAGCGGTTGCTTCCTCTCAGCCATTCGGCCCCCGTGTCTGCGCCTGATATTACACAGGACCCACGATTTACGTCGGTTTTGTCTCATAACGGATTCCGTATTCCGTGGCTGAGTCGCATTCCGATGTGTTGTTTTGGAGGAACGCTCCAACCGTATGGTGATTTTATTGAGGCAGTCTCATCAGCGATTCGGCAAGATTCTTGAATGTTTCTCCGATACCGTCCGACCGCAACGCGCCCTCTTTGGTTAGGACTGCGGGCCGGCCTGCTTCGCCGGTTTCGCGCAGTTCAGGCTCCAATGGGAGTTGTGCGAGCAGTGGCACTTCATAGCCGAGGCTGTGGGTCAGCTGTTCGGATACGCGTGCGCCGCCACCTTCGCCGAAGATACGTAGCTTCTCGCCTTTGTGCTCGTAGTAGCTCATGTTCTCCACGACGCCGCGAACTTTCATCGGCACCTGCAATGCCACCAGGCCGGATCGTACCGCGATGTCGGAGGCGGATGGCTGCGGTGTGGTGACCACCACCAGTTCGGCGTTCGGCAGTGCCTGTGCCACGGAAATCGCCATGTCGCCGGTGCCGGGCGCCAGGTCGAGCAACAATACGTCCGGCTCGCCCCACCATACGTCGGATAGGAATTGTTCCAAGGAGCGTTGCAGTCTTGGACCACGCCATAGGATGGCTCTGTCCGCGCCGGCGAACATGCCGATGGAGATCAGTTTCACACCCCATGCGGTGACGGGCATGAGCATGCCGTTGAGGTTCGTGGGCTGTGATTGCACGCCGAATAGCCTGGGCAGCGAGAAACCGTAGATGTCGGCGTCGATGGCGGCGGTATCGTAGCCGAGCGCCGCGAATGTGGCTGCCAGATTGGCGGTGACAGACGATTTGCCCACGCCGCCTTTGCCGGAGGCGATGGCGAAGATGCGGGTTTTGATGCCGGGTTTGTTGAACGGGTTCTGTTTACGTTCCGCTTTGAGGCCGGCCACCAGCTGGGTGAGTTTGTCTTGGCTCATGGAGCCGACTTCGATGCTGGGAATCAACGTGGCATCGGGATAGGAGGCGACCGCGCCGTTGATCTGGTTGGTGATGGTCTGCGACAGCGGACAGCCTTCCACGGTCAGTTCGACCCGCACCCGTACGTCGTACGTGTTGGTTTCGCCTGCCACTGGCGTGGCGTCAATGGCTGCGATCATGCCCAAGTCGGTGACGGACCTGCCCAGTTCGGGGTCAATCACTTTGCTTAGCCGTTCGTAGATGCGCGCTTCGATGGTGCGCTCGTCGCTCATGCTTCCTCCTTATGCCGCGTACCACAGTAGCGGTTCGCGGCACGGCTTGCCAGATGGTGTGGCGATTATTCAACTGTTCCTGTGTCGAGCAGCTGTTTGAATTGGTCTTCGTTGAGCATGGGGATGCCCAGTTCCTCGGCTTTTGCGGCTTTTGAGCCGGCATTCTCGCCTACGACGACCCAATCGGTTTTCTTGCTGACGGATCCTGCGGCTTTGCCTCCGCGCAGAACGATGGCCTCTTTGGCGGAATCGCGGGAGAATCCTTCCAACGAGCCGGTGACCACGACCGTTTTGCCTGCCAATGTCTGTGGTAGTCCGCTGGCTTGGGCTTGTCCGACTCCTACGCCGGCGGCCTTCCATGCGTCAAGCACGGCACCGCGCCAATTGCCCGGCTCACGGGCCGCGGTGAACCATGTGACTACGGATTCCGCAATTTCCGGACCAATACCGTCGATTTGGGACAATTCGTCCACGCTGGCATGTTCGATGGCATCCAACGTACCGAACGCGCTGGCGATGGTGCGTGCGGTGGGCGGTCCGAGCCTGCGGATGGACAGGGCCACCAGAACGCGCCACAGGTCGGCATGGCGGGCTTTGTCCATTTCGTCGAGCATCTTGCGGGTGTTTTCCGCCGGACGAATGTACACCGGCTGCACGCTGGACGCGCCTCCACGGGATACCTTGATTTCCTCGCGGATCACCACGGCGTCATCCGGCACCACGTATTGCGGATATTCCGCGGTCTCGTCGATGTCGGCTTCCTTGCGTTTGCGGGCAGCGGTAGGCGCGGTCCAGAATGCGGGCACCTGATGCCATAATCCGGATCCGCCCACACGTTTGCGCACTTTCTTGATCTTGCCGTTTGACCCGACGGTCTCGTGGATTTCGATGATTGGGGCCTCGCGCCAGACGCGCACATCCTTGAGGTCTGCGGACGTCAACGAGAACAGCCCGGCCTCGCTGGACAGCACAGGTGTCTGCATGGGCGGCAGTTCCAGTCCCGCCACCGGCTCGTACGGTTCAGGCTCCTCACCGGGTTTCACCACGATTTCGGTGATGTTCGGCGCATACGTGTCGATGGAATCGGGCCTGTCCTCTTCGGGATTCGTCAGCGCAATGGCTGATTGGTCGCCCAGATGTTCGATATCGAACGCCTTGCGGGACGCCAGATTGATGATCCGCTCGGTCAGCTGCGCCGGGCAGGATTCCACGTTCGGGCAGCGTATATCTTTGTCTCCCTCTTTGGCGGGAGCGAGTTCCGCGCCGCAGCTCGGGCAACGCGTGGGCATCACGAACCGGCGGAGCTCGCCCTCGCGTCCCTTGCGTCGCTCCAGCACCGGACCGACGAGCTCGGGAATCACGTCTCCCGCCTTGCGCACCACCACGGTGTCGCCGATGAGCACGCCTTTGCGTTCCACTTCAAAGGGGTTGTGCAGCGTGGTACGGGATACTGTGGAACCGGCCACGTACACGGGTTTCAACACCGCCACCGGAGTCACACGTCCGGTGCGCCCCACCTGCACAGTGATGTCAAGCAGCTCGGTATTGACTTCTTCCGGTGGATATTTGTAGGCGATGGCCCAGCGCGGCGCACGCGATGTGGCACCAAGGGAACGCTGCAATCCCAAATCGTCGACCTTCACGACGATGCCGTCAAGCGCGTGTTCGATGTCGCCTCGGTGTTCGCCGTAATAGTCGATCATGTCGAGGATTTCCTTGAACGACGTGACCTCACGGTTGTGCGGAGAGACGGGCACACCCCATTTCTTATACAATTCGTAGGCTTCGGATTGGTCGTTGACCACATCATGGCCGTTGCCGGCGTGCCCCGCACCCCAACGCAGCGATCCGATGCCGTGCGCGTAGAAGCTCAGGCGACGGGTTGCGGTGATACGCGGATCCTTCTGTCTCAGGCTACCTGCGGCCGCGTTGCGGGGATTGGCGAATGGCGCGCGACCGGCGTCCTCGTTCTCGGCGTTCAGCTTGTTGAAATCGTCCCATCGCATGAACACTTCGCCGCGGATCTCCACGAATTCGGGAATGTCTTCCTCCGGTCCGGCAAGGTTCTGCGGAATGGTGGAGATGGTGCGCACGTTGAGAGTGATGTCCTCGCCGGTCACGCCATCGCCTCTGGTCAGACCCTGTTCAAGCACGCCGTTGCGGTAGATGAGGTTCAGCGCAAGACCGTCGATTTTCACCTCGCAGGTCATGGGCAGTGGCTTCGATTCGGGCCAATCCAATCCCCTGAGCACGCCGTCGTACCATTCGCGCAGCTCCTCGATGGAGAACACGTCATCGAGGCTCATCATGCGCGATGGATGACGTACGGAAGCGAAGTCGTTGGAGAACGTGCCGCCCACGCGATGGGTCGGTGACTGCGGTGAGTCAAGTGATGGGAACTGCGCCTCAAGCGATTGCAGGCAGCGCAATCTTGCGTCATATGCCGCGTCGGATGAGACGGGGGCATCGTCGATATAGTATGCGATCTGGTCTGATTCCACCCATGCGGCCACGCGCGCCCACAGCCTGGCCGCGGCTTCGGCGCTCATCGAAGCCACATCAACCTTGTCGAGGCGCATGGCGTCGGCATCGGTCGGCTGCAACGCGGCAATCCAACGTTCGCTGCCCGGAGTCAGCGAAGCCAGCCCCTCATCGGCCACGACGGCCGCGGAACTACCGTCGCTCTCCGGCGCGTCGAAATCCCATGCCAACTGTTCGGAATCATCACGATTCGTCATTGTCACCGCTTTCCCATCATTTCCGCCATGCCGCGCGGATGTCCACGCCAGCACCGATTATCGCACAAATGTTCGACCATTTTGTTAGTTGTTCAGAGAGCGCAGGAACTGCACCTGCACCACGTCGGCACCGTCATGGTCTTCGTAATCCATGCGCATCGCGGCCACCGACAGGGTGCGTGCGGGCACGAACATGCCTTTGTCCACGCAGACGCGGGCCGCTTGGTGCATCAGGGGCGCGACCGGCGTGTTCGGCCATACCGGCAGTCCGGCGTCGGCGAGCACGTGGATGGCTTCCTGCACGTTGGTCGGCACCGGAATGCACTGCGATTGCGCTCTTCCGATCAGTTCCTGCAGTTCGCTTTCGAGCATGGCGATACGTCCGGGGGCGATCTCCTCGCTCATGATGTATGAGGCGGCGGCAAGGTCGAAGTGGTCGCACATCCATTCCGCATAGGCGAGGCGATAGTAGGCGAATGAGGCGTCTTCCCTGTCAAGCGCGACGTTCAGCGCGTTGAGGCATGCCGCACGTGCCGGATCCCAGTCCTCGGCACGCCCCAGCTGCACGGCGAGCTTGAGGTGCGACAGCGGGTATGCGGGGGCGTAACGCACCATGGCGTTCAGATGCGGCAGCGCGGCATCGACGCCTTTGACTTGGGCGAGCAGGTCGGCAAGCTCCATATGCATGTAGAACAGGTTGTCGGGAATGAGCACCGTTCTTTCGCCTTCGGTGGCGAACATGCGGTTGTAGATGACGCGTTCCGCATATGAATTGAAGTACCGCGGCACGCCCGGATTTTCAGCGAAGATCCGGTCCATGCGTTCGAGTGTGGACTGGGCGGATTCGATGGCCCGCTCGACGTCTCCGGAGAACAGCATGTCTCGTGCCTTCAGACGTTCGTCATCGAGGGATTGTGCCAGTTCGAATGAGAAGTCGGGCGTGTCTTCGCCGTCGATCAGCGCGCTGGTGACCTGCGGTGCCAATTCGGTCAATTCCGGATCGGATATGGAATTGATGATGTCCATGGCCTGTTTGGCTTTGGCCACCGATTCGAGTCCGTCGCTTTGCGCAAGACGATGGAATTCCCCCACGGCGCGCTGCAACAGGTCGACACGCTGGATGGACAGGCCCATCATGTTCTCACAGCCGAACAACTGCGCCGTGCCGTCATCAAAACGAATGTCGGACAGTTCGGGTTCTTCTTGGCTTCCCGCCGGTGAGAATCGGCTGTCACGAAGGTCGAAGGCCGCATCGATGGGTTTGAGCGCGCCTTTGCCGTCCACGTCCATTTCGGCGTCGAACATGCGGTATGTGGCGGTTGGATGGGCCAATCCGTCAGTGTCGAGCCGCTTCAGGAACTCGTCGCGGGTGAAGGTGACGGTCACCAAATTGCGTACGGTCGGGTTTTTGCGCAGCTGCGCCATCGGATCGTCGTCATCATCATCGAGGTAGGTGTCGTACTCCGTTTTGTCGCTGGCGTCGTCCCGCATGGAGGCGTCGTCATCATCGGCGCGTCCGTCCGGTACCGCGAACGCCATTTCGTCGAAGTCGATGTCTTTCATCAGGTCTTCGAACTGGCCGTCCACCGTATCGTCTCCAGTGCCAACGCTATCCGAGCCAGCCGAATCGTCGGAATCGATTGATTCGGATGAGATATCGGTGGTTCTCGGAGTGACGGGCCGAGCCGGATCGCCATGGTAGTCGCCGTCCTTTGGAGCGGCTTTGGATCCGGATGGCCTCATGTCTCCGGTACGGATGCGTTCGAAGGCGCTTAACGCCTCGCTCATCAACTCGCTGATGGCGGAATCCTGTTCGGCTACGGCCTCTTCCAGACCAATCGAATCGATGTGCATCGACACGCGTTTGACATTCGGATCGGCTCCGAAGCTCAGCGCGGCCATCATGAGTCCGACGCGCAGATTGTAATCGACGCTCATACGTGTGCGTTCGACGTCGGTCAGGTCGATCCACGCGCGGCGCGATACGTCGTATCGGGTGAACGGCATCATGGACACTCCAGCAGAAGTGAAGCCGATTGCGACTTCGCCGTCGCTGAGGTCGCACCGGAAGTCAACGTCGAAACGGTATGGCAGACGCAGGCTGCGCAGCAGACGGGACATGGTCTGCCGGTACACCCATTCGGAACCTCCGTCGGCGCCGAAATCGCCTTCCAACACGTTGTCCTTGGTTGATTCGGCGACTTCACGCCGGAAGTCGGCCGCGATATCCGCCAGTCGGCTGGCGGCCTGGATGCCGTCTTCCCGGTTCGGGTCGAGGATCGCGCCGAACCGGTCGTCCGGTTTCAACGCGATCAGCGCCGGATTCTCCAGCAGGGCGAAGTCGATCTGCGCGGCTTCGGCACGCGTCACCGTGTCCTCCGTGGGGAGAGCGCCGATGCGTGCGTTACGTTCCAGCCATGAGCTGACGGCGGCGAAGCGGTTGAGGTTGCCCTCGATGTTGAGGGCGCACAGCACTGCCGAGAACGGCAGGGAGGAATCCCATGCGAAGAAGTAGCATCCGGAATAGCTGGATGTGTACAGGCGCAGCGGTTCCGCTCCGTGCACAGCTTCGAGCCCTTGATCGGTATCGAGCGCGTGGGCTTCGCGCATCAGATCGGCGAAGTAGTCTTCCAGGCCGGAGGCGCGCATGCCATGCGACCGGGCGCTCATGGTGTCTCTGATGGACCGTCGGATGGCGCCTATGGGCGCTTCGCGGTTGAGCCTGCGGAAAATGTTGCCGGAACCGAAGCCGACGAGCAGGCCGTTCATCTGTGGCAGCATGTAGGCGGCGAAGAACGCGATGGTGATGGCGTCCCGGTATTCGAGGTCGAACCGCATATTCGCTGGCAGGTTGGCGCGCATTTGCTCAAGCGTGTAACGGCTGCCGGTTTTGAGCCATGAGGCGAGCCACATCATGCGACCGCCCGGCATGCGTCCCACGACGCCGCCTTGCGTGGCGCGCACCGTTTTCGGATTGCGGCTGGCCGCATGGCCGAGTCTTGGACCGTCCGCCAACGTAAGGGTTTCCTCTTTGACGAAGACGAACCGCGGTTCGAGTTCCTGCGTGTCCATGTCCGGATCGGTGCCGGCGAAGACACGCGCTTTGCCGTCCGCGAGCGCGATTTGGGCGAAGTGGTCGCTGTCGGTGAACAATCCGATGGAGAAGGCATGGCCGTGGGTCTGCGGCAGTTGGGCCCATCCGAGGCGGAATCCTCCGGGCACGCCTTCGAATCCGTCGATGACGTGTCGTTTGATGAGCGGATTAAGCCGGATGGCGTTGCGGGTCAGTTCGTCGACGATGTCGTCGGGCTTGTCAAGCGCCTTGCCGAAGGGGTTGGCGTGGATGTGGCGCGGCGTGGCCTGGTTGACGAGTCGCCGCACATTTTGCCTGACGCGTTCGAGCATGGTCCGGTTATGTTCCGGTTGGCTGGCCGGGTCTGATGGTGTGCGGTGAGACATGTGTGCCATTCTTTCAATCCAACGCGACATGAAGCTATTAGAATAATGACGTGACTTTTTCGAAGCAGCGTTTTCAGGCACGTCGTCGTATGTGCGCAGCCATTGTAGTCGCTTTCGCGGTGATGGTGGCGGTCGAGTGCGTGTTGTGCAATATGCCGTTTTGGCGTTCCTTGGCCGCATCGGGTGATTCCGCCGCCGCGTACAACGTGCTGGGCCCTGGGCTCGAACGTACTGACGAGGGGTTGTTGAAGGTCACCGATCCGACGCAGGCATATATGCAGGTCGATGCGGATGGCTCGTCGGAATATGTTCGTATGGATCCGGTGTCTTCGAAGGCGTTGGATAAGGCAGCCAGACAATCGGAGCAGGTGTTGCGCACGGTTCGTGTCCGTCCTGATGTCAATCGCAGGGCCGGTACGGTCAGTTCGGTGTCGGTGTCTTCGCCGCGTTCGCTGTATGTGCATGCGGCGGCTGCAGGTGGTTCGGTGTGCGTGCGGATTGTCGAGCCGAAGGGTTCGCTGATTCCGTTTGATGCGGTGCGTGCGAATGTGCGTGTACCGTTCGCGTTGAATCCGTTGCGTATCGGCGTGATGGTGGCCGTGTTGGCGATGGTACTGGTGTGGAGGCCTGGTTCGCGGTTGTGGCGGATGCCGTTGGATACGACGAGTGTGAGGCAGCGTGCGTGGCTGGGGGCGCTGCTGGCGGTGCCTGTTGTGGTCACTTGTGCCGTTGTGGTGTGGCAGCTGGTGGAGGCGGCTCCGTTGAGCTTCCATACGAAAGGCACGTACACGTATGATTTCGACCAGTACGATTACGTGGCAAGGGCGCTGCTTGATGGTCACGCGTGGTTGGATTTGGATGTGCCGGATGCGTTGCGTGACGCGGCGGATCCGTATGATGTGGCCACCCGGCAGCGGTTGCTTGCCGATGGCGTAAGCCCAGTGTATTGGGATTACGCGTTCTATCAGGGGCACTGGTATTCGTATTTCGGTGTGGTTCCCGCGTTGTTGTTGTTCCTGCCGTATCGGGCGGTCACATCGTTGTTCGTCGATGGCGGGCTGATGATGCCCTGCGGTGCGGCCGTGCCGCTGCTGATGCTTGGTTTTCTGGTATTCGGATGTCTGCTGGTGATTCGTGTGATATCCCGAATTCGTCCGAATGCGCCGTTGGCTGCGGTCAGTATGCTGTGCGTGTTCATGCTGTTGGCTTCCAATGGTTTGTATCTGTGGTATCGGACGAATTTCTATTCGGTGCCGATCGCCGCCTCCCTGTTTCTGAGCGTGTTGGGATTGTGGCTGTGGTTGGGCGCCGCCAAGCGGGTGCCGGTGTCAGGCGATCGGATTCGTGAGGTTGATGGCACGCAGTCGTTGTCGTTGCCCCATCTGGCTGCAGGCTCGATGTGCATTGCGGCCAATCTGGGGTGCCGTCCGCAGTTCATTCTCGTGGCGTTGCTGGCTTTCGTAATATTCTGGCCGCAGATTCAGTCGATTTTCCGTCACGCCTCCAATGATTCCTCCCTTCCCCATATGTCGGTCTGGCGTCTGATGCGCGCGCCGTTGGCCGCATTGCTTCCCGCGTTGATTGTGATCGTTCCTCTGCTGGCGTACAACGTGGTCCGGTTCGGATCACCGCTCGACTTCGGCACCTCATATCAGATGACGGTCACGGATATGACCAGTTATCGGCAGCCATTGTCGAATCTTGCGCTGACCGTCGCATATTACCTGTTCCTGCCGTTGCGGTTCACGGATGCGTTTCCGTTCCTCGCCGTCAATCCGGCGCCTCTTCCCACTTGGGGATTTACCGAGGCAATGCCTGGCGGCTTATTCACGATAGCTCCGTTGACGTTGGCCGCGCTGGCCTGCCCGTTCCTCTACCGGCGTATGCGCAAGGCCGGGCGCACGAACACATGGCTGTTGTTGACATCCAGCCTGGCATTGGGATTGCTGCTTGTGGTGATTGACTCCCGCATGGCTGGTTTGGGATGGCGGTACATCGCCGATTTCGGATGGCTGTTTGCCTTGGCCGCGTTGCCTTCGTTGCTGATCGTACTTGATTGCGGCAAGCCGCGTCTGCGTTGGGTATGTCGTGCCGGATTCCTCGCGCTGCTGCTGTTCACGCTGGTTGTCGCGCTGATGTCGTTGTTCCTGCCCGGGCGTGACGATGAGATGTTGCGCAACAATCCCGCCCTCTATCTCGACGTGCAGTCCTGGTTCATGTTGGGTTGACGTCCGACATAAGCTACATCCAGTAAAAATTCAGGTTTCTTTCCTGATTCATATAGCAGTTTTTCCGGTTTGCTCTGAGTTTCATCGGCAATCATAACGATTGTCATCATTGTTGCTTTGAGTTATGTTCCGGGGGTCGCCAACCATGAAACCGCTTTCGCCTCCACGCAACCATCCTCGGGCCGCACGTTGGATGCCAAAGGCGACATCGTGCTGCTCACCACCGAACTGGGCCGCGACGACAACGCCGTGCAGGACCAGGTCGTCAAACTCGATGCCGAAACCAGCAGTGTGACGCGACTGTTGGATTTCGGCAGCCTGTTCGCCGATTACAAGGCGTCCGCCACGCATGCGGGCACGGACGATTCGGATGAACTGCCGGTGAACCTGCGCGCGGTTGCGCCTGCGGTTCGTTACAATCGGCGGTATGGGTTTCTTCGATTCGCTGTTCGCCGGTAAACGTTCCACACCGGCTTCGTCCGTCACGTTCCATCTCGACCAGGCCGCCCACATGTACGAGGACGGCAATATCGGCTTGGAGGCCACCACGCTTGATATCACACCTGACAGCAAGCGTGTGGCGGTGATAGGTTTGAACGGTGCCGGCAAGACCACGCTGCTCAAATTGTTGGATGGCGCGTTGGCCGCCACGTCCGGAACGGTCCGCATCGAAGCGGACGGTACCGCATACGACCCCGCCGTGAAACGCGATCTGAAGCATGTCGAGGATCTGGTTGGCCGCGTGCGGCGCGAAGAGATTCCGAACGCCTACTACAAGGCGGCTTCGATTCGTGAGGCGATCAACCTGCCGTTGAAGAAGCACAAGGTGCCGGAAAGCGAACGTCAGGCGATCATCGGCAATCTGTTCGCGCATTTCGACTTGGCTTCCGTGGCCCGCGAGCCGGCCTCCGCTTTGGATAGCGAGAAGCGGCATCTGCTGGCGATCGCGGCCGCGTTGAGCTTCTCCCCCGCTGCGATCGTCGCCGACGAGCCGACCAAGGGCTTGGACGAGGTGGCGTCGGCGCGCGTGGCGAAGGCCCTGTTCAGCTATGACAAGCAGGTGGTGTTCGCCACGCATGACACGGATCTGATCGTCCGTCCGGAATATGCGATCGGCCGCGTGCTCGTTGTCGACGACCATCGTGTGGTGTTCGACGGCGTGCCTCGTGAGGCGGTCGATTTTTACACGGATTTGGTTCGTTCGAAGTATGAGGCGGCGAAGGGCGACAGGGCGTAGAAGAGATTTCGGACTCGGCAGTCCGTTCAGCCGATCAGTTCGTTGACGGTGTCGATCACCACGTACACGTTATGCCGGAAATCGTCCGGTTCGGGTAGTAGTGAGATGGCCAGATAGCCGTTGGAGGTCATGTCGAAGAAGTAGCCGGGCTGTCCGGATACGCCGTGGCGTTCGATCATGTGCAGCACCAGCTCGTTCTCGTCGAGCACGCTGGGCACGCGCAGCAGTACGTTCCATCCGCCTTCGGCACGCAATACGCTGACGAGGCCTTGCTCGTCCGCGTCGAGCATGGCATGCAGTGCTTTGAGATTGCCGCGCACACGTTCCTGCACGCGCGCGGTCTGCGATGGCGCCGCTTCAAGCAGTGCGGGAATTTGTTTTGCGACGATCTCGCTCATGGGCAGATAGTCGTCGGCGATCACGTCGAGACGACTCTTGGCTTCCGTCACGTCTTCTGCCGGTCCGGACACTTGGATCCAGCCGACTTTGGCATGCGGTGCGGCAAGCATTTTTGAAAAACCGTCCAACGCGAATGTGAGCGCGCCACGCTCCCCCGCGAGTCGTGCGTTGCCTTCGAATGGTTCCAAATCGTAATCGTAGAACACTTCGTCGGCGATGATGGCCACGTCGTGGTCCCGGCACAGGCGGACGATCGCCTCGCGTTCCGACGGTTTGACGTACGAACCGGTCGGATTGTTGGGGTTGATGAGCACCAGCGCGCGGATGCGATTGCCGTCCGGGCCTTCCAGCGCGGTTTTCAGTTCGGCCACGTCGATGTACCAGGAGCCGTCGAATCGTTGTTGGTATTCGATCATGTCGACGCATTCGAGGCGTGCGATCGATTCGATGAGCGGATAGCCGGGTTTCGGTGCGAGCACGGCGTCACCGGCATCACACAGCAGTTTGATAAGCCACGAGTAGGCTTCGGAAGTTGAACTGAGGATGTACAGGTCGTCCGGCGAGCAATGGCCGATTTCCTGCATGTCAAGGAACGCGGCCAGCGCCTCACGCGCGTAGCGTTGGCCGCGCGGGTCGGCGGAGTAGATGTCCGGCACAAGATCCGGAGCCAGCGCGTGCCGTGTCGGATTGGAGTCGTTGAGCTTGCCGAGCGGTCTGCCGGCTGTTTTGGCGGTGGCTTCCGCCTTGGCGATGGGATTGGGCTCACTGATGTCGACTCTTGAGGAAAAACGCATGCTCTCCACCCTACTCCATGGACTGCCGTCTTCCATCTGCGGCACATGGAACAACGAAAAAGGCCGTCCGACGAATCGGACGGCCTTGTGACAACCTAATCGGTCAACACATCACTTCTGCTTGGTGCTCGCGTAGTATGCGGCGCCGATGATGCCGGCCTCGTTGTGCAGCTTGGCTGCGACGATCGGGGTCTTGATGTCGATGTACGGCAGGAACTTCTCGGAGACGCGGGACACGCCACCGCCGACGACGAACAGCTGCGGGTCGAAGTAGAACTCCATGAGGGAGTAGTACTTGGTCAGGCGCTTCGCCCACTTCTTGTAGCCCATGTCGAGCTTCTCGCGGATGGAGGATGCGGCGTACTTCTCCGCGTCGCCCTTGCCCTTGAGCAGTTCCAGATGGCCGAGCTCGGTGTTCGGAATGAGCTCGCCGTTGAAAATCAGCGCGGTGCCGATGCCGGTGCCCAGCGTGGTGGCGATGACGAGGCCATCCTGGCCCTTCGCGGCGCCGAACTGCTGCTCGGCAAGACCGGCGGCGTCAGCGTCGTTCACCACGGTGACCGGACGACCGCAAGCTTCGGAGAACACTTCGGTGACGTCCACGCCGACCCAGGACTGGTCCAGGTTGGCCATGTAGCCAAGCTTCTCGCCCACATGAATCGGAGCCGGGAAGGCGATGCCGACCGGAGCGGACTCCGGAACCTCGAAATGCTCGAGCTGCTGGCGAACGATTTCGCCGACGGCCTTCGGAGTGGACACCTCCGGGGTGAGGATCTTCAGACGCGGTTCGGCGAACTCGCCCTTCTCGAGGTTAACCGGGGCGGCCTTAATTCCGGAGCCACCAATGTCAACGCCGAATGCCTGTGCAGTCTCAATCATCTTCAACCTCTCTATCAAGGTATGTTATGGGTGTATTCGAACCGGTACGTGTTATGATAACTCGCAACATGCCCAAAATCGCGCGCGACATGCACAAATGGTGAGAACGATTGCACAAATTGTAATACTTAACCGAGTAAATATTTCATCGCCTGTTTTGCAAACGATTCGTCCCACGTCGGTAGAGGCTCCGACGTGGGACGAATCGTCAATCGCGTGATCGCCGCGCGTTGGGAAACGCGTGGGCCACGGTGTTACTTCAGCGGCGGCATCGGCTGCCATTCCGGATCATGCAGCAGCTTGCGCGAATCCCACCATCCCTTGGCGATCTGAACGATGCCAGTCTTGAAATGCTCGCGGTCCACCATCGTCAGTCGAATCACTTCCTTGACCGCGGTCAGCACCGTACCCAGGCCGAACAACAGCGGACGGTAATCGCCGTACGTCATGAAGTATCGGGCCATGTAGCCGCGGTTACGCATGATGTGGTAGCGGTTCATGTCGGAAGTGGAGTTGAGCTGGCGCACGCCGGCGATGTCCCAATTGCCGATCTCGCGCGTACGGCGCAGCACCACGTCGGGCACGACGATCGGATTGGTGACCTTGCTGGCACGATAGCCGTACATCGTGTCGTCCCAATAGATGAAGAAACGCGGGTCGGGCAGACCGATCTTCTCGACGATGTTGCGGCGGAACAGGCCGCCTTCGAAGCACAACGTGTCCATCACGCGATAGCCAGCCGGGCCGAACGCAGCCGGTGCGATCGGGTTCGGAATGCCGAGCGGGACGATGAAATCGTACTGCCAGTAGAACGGACCGCCATCATAGTCGTAGCGGCTTCCCTGAATCACGTCGTGCCGATCGGTCCACTTGGCCAAGCGCTCGATGCCTTCCGGCATGACGGCGACGTCGTCGTCCATGACCCAGAACCATTCGGCACCCAGCTCGTACGCCTTCTTCACGCCTGCGGAGAAACCGCCCGCGCCTCCGAGGTTGTCGGTCTGCGGCGCGTAGACCACGCGGTTCTCGTTGCCGGACAGGTCGGCCACGGTGGTGCCCCACTGCGCGGTGAGCTTGGCGCTGAATTCTTCGACCATGCCATGGGTCTTGTCGCTGTGCTCGTTGTCCACGACGATGATGCGCCACGGGGCGACGGTAAGCTTCTCGATGGATTCGAACAGGGTGGCGAGCAGCTGCTGGCGCTTGTAGGTCACCACGACGATAGCCAGCTTTTCGATGGTCTTCTTCGCAACTTGCTTTTCAGTCATACGTTCCATTCTTGCACCGGCCCTCAACCACACATCGGCCATGTTCGATATGGAGCCGAGCACGGGCATAATCCGCGACAAATATGGACAGAACCTTGCACGGCACGAACTTGTTTGCCATAATGAACCGCGTATGCAGGGGAATCCGTATGACGGATTGAGATGGGCGTGGACGTCCGAACCCTTTGAACCTGATGGTTGACACCAGCGTAGGGAGGCATGGCCATATGGCTGATGTGATTTCCGTAACCAATTCCGATTCCGCGTTCGACGCTTCGAAGGGCGTCACGCGAACCAATCTTCCCCCATTCGCGCAGCGGCTGCGCAAAGCCGCCGACCTCGTATGGGAGGAAGGCTACAGGCAGCCGTTCATCCGCGAACTGGGCGAAGGCGCTCTGCCGCGCGAGAAGTTCGCGTTCTATCTGCTACAGGATTTCCGTTATCTTAACGACTACGCCAGAGTGCATGCTTTGGGACTGGCCAAAACAGACGATCCTGAGATCATGGCGTTCATGCTCAACGTGCAGAACGGCGCGTTGAATGTGGAGTCGACCGTGCACCGCACGTATCTGGCCAGCTACGGCATCACCGACGAGCAGATGAACAACGTGCGCCAGTCGGCGTTCGCCCGCGCGTACACGTCGAACATCCTTTCCATCGCCTATGGCAAGGACATCCTCGACATTCTCGTGGCCGTGCTCCCCTGCGCTTGGGTGTACGCGGATTACGGATATCGTCTTGCCCATGAATTCGCCGACACGCTCGATGCGAACCAGTACAAGAGCTGGGTGGACATGTACAAGACCGACGAGTTCTGGCAGGGTTCGGCTTGGCTGATCGAGCATATCGAGAAACTCGCCGCCGAGGTGAGCGAGGAACGCAAGCAGGAGCTGGTCGATATTTTTGTGACCGGCGTTGAGAACGAGTACATGTTCTGGTCCAGCGCGTACGACATGCAGTACACGTGGAAGCCCGAATGGGATCAGGAGAGCTGATTCTCCGGCACGCGCTCTTCCGATTGTTTATTTCCATATGAAGCGGCCCGCCTTCCGATTGGTTTCGGAGGGCGGGCCGCTTCATATAACGTTCGGATCGCTATTCGCGCACGAGACGAATGTGCTCCACGTCGTCACGCTGGGAACGACGGTAGAGCACGAAACGGTTGCCGATGACCTGCACGAGTTCCGCGCCAAGCTGTTCGGCGAGACCTTCGCCGGCCTCCTTGGCGGTCAGACCGGAACCGTCGAGCACGGAGCATTTGATGAGCTCGCGCTTCTCGATGGTCTCGTCCGCCTGTTTGACGGCGTTTTCGCTCAGATCGTTCTTGCCGACCTGGATGAGCGGATTGAGTTTGGTGGCCAGGCCGCGCAGCTGCTTGACCTGCTTTTTGGTAAGTGCCATATGTGTTCCATTCCTATCTACAAATACCCGCTCAAGCCTAGCGTGAGGACGGTATTTGCCCATCCGCCCGCAACGCACCGATCATAACAGCACGCCCGGCACGACCAGTGCGACAAGATAGACAAGCACCACGATCGCCACGGCCACGTCCATGCCGGTGACGCGCATGACACGCCAATGCGTGCGCGTCGCACCTTCCTCATAGCAGCGCGCGTCCAAGGCGAGGCTCAAGTTGTCGGCGTGACGGATGGCTGCGGCGAATACCGGCACGACGACCGCCACCATCGCTTTGATGCGCACTACGAACGAACCTGTTTCGACGCTGCCACCGCGCGCCGACTGCGCGTCGATGATCGCTTTCGTTTCCATGCCAAGCGTCGGCAGGAAACGCAGGGCGAGGCTCATCACCAATGCCGTCTCCTGCGTGTGCAGGCCGAATCTGGCGAACGGTGACAGCAATGATTCGAACGCGTCGGTCATGGCGGTCGGTGTGGTGGAGGCAAGGAACATCGCTCCGATGACGATGACCACGGCGAACCGGCATGCGTAGAGTATGGCGATGCGGATGCCGTCATCGGTGATGGGAATCGGCCCGAGGCTCGCCACCGTGGTGCCGGTGCGCACGAAGAAGATGTTCAGCAGGCCGCAGAAAACGAACAATGCCAGGAACACGCGCACGGAAGCGGCCAATCGGCCTACATTGATGCGTCCGGCCGCGGCGATCACGCCGGCGAACACCACGGCAAGCAGCAATTGCCAGAATGAGCCGATGGCGAACGCGGAGAACATGAGCGCCAATGCGGACAACATGCCCACGCGCGGATCGAGGCGTTCCAACAGGGTCCGCCGCTCCCCCACGGTCGCGGTGTCCGAGCCGGCGGCGTCCACGGATGGTTCCGTATCCGGTTCCGCTTCGCAGGTGGCTTTCACTGTGGATTCCGTGGATTCCTTAGAGTCCGCACGTTTCGCCGGCTTGCCCAACATGATGGTACGGTCGGCAAGCTCGTCCACTTCATCCTGCGAATGCGAGATGAGCAGTATGGTCACGCCGCGTGATTTGAGCTCGTGGATGAGCCCGTGCACGCGTGCGGCGGCCTCCTCGTCAAGACCTGCGGTCGGCTCGTCCAGAATCAACGCTTTCGGCTCGCATGCGATCACGCCGGCGATCGCCACCAGTCGCTGCTGGCCGCCTGACAGGTCGAACGGCGAACGGTCTCGAAGATGTTCGATATGCAGCAGCCGCATGGCCTGCATGGCGCGTTCCATCGCCTCGGACGTATCCAATCCCAGGTTGGAAGGCCCGTATGCGACGTCTTCGGCCACGGTGTCGGCGAACAGCTGCCGTTCCGGATGCTGCATGACGTAGCCGACCGTACGGCGCAGCCTCGCACGGTTTTTGCGATTGAGGGGCTTCGTTCCGCCGTTCGCCTTCGCAGTGGCCACGGCGATGCCGTCGATGACGATCGAGCCTGTCGTGGGTTTCTCCAACGCGCACAGCATGCGCGCCAATGTGGTTTTGCCGGCGCCATTGCGTCCCATCAACGCCACTGTCTCGCCTTTGCCGATGCTGAACGACAGGTGGTTGAACACGTCACGTTCGGCGTCCACGTAACGATACGATATGTCGCGTGCTTCGATGAGCGTTTCGGCGGGCTCATCATCAATGCGTTTCGGCAGGCCCACCGATTGAACCGGCATCCGAAGCCGCTCGTCGGCGGGGCCATCGCCTACGATGTGGCCTGCTTCCAGCTGAATCACACGGTCGGCATGTTCCAACTCGTCCGCATGGTGCGTGACGAGAATGATGGTGGTGCCGCGGTCCTGGAGTTCGTCCAGCACCCGCATGATGTCGGCGCGCCCTTGCGGGTCGAGCATGGCGGTCGGCTCGTCGAGCACGAGCACGTCGGAATCCATCGCCAGCATGCCGGCGATGGCGATGCGTTGTTGTTGGCCGCCGCTCATGCGCGTCGGGTTGGAAGCGCGATAGTCGCTCATATCCACGGCGTCCAGCGAACCGGAGATGCGCAGGCCGATCTCATCATGCTCAACCGCAAGATTCTCCGGTCCGAACGCCACGTCGTCTTCGGTGACGGTGGTGACGATTTGGTCTTCGGGATGCTGGAACACCGCGCCGATGCCGCAACGGGCGGTTCGATACTCGTCGGCGTGCGCACCGGACTCGTCGAACACCACATTGCCTGACAATACGACATATCCCTCATCGGGAGCCACCAGTCCGGCGATGACACGTGACAGCGTGGATTTGCCCGAACCGTTCGGTCCGGCCAGACAGATGCGTTCGCCACGGCGGATGTCAAGGCTCACACCGTCAAGCGCCCATGTCGCGCCGCCATCATAGGTGAATCGCACATCGCGTAGCGTTATGATCGGCGCATTGGTCGTAACCATAAAATCTTCCTTCACCAGCACTGTATGGAATTCTCGGGGAAAACAAGACGGAGGAACCCTCCGGTGGATGCGGACGGTCCCTCCATGTTCATTTCAATGGGAACAAACGAAGCTCAACGGTTCAGCAGGTTAGAGATCGGCTTGTAAATCAGGAACGTGACCACGCCGTGGATGGTGAACTTCAACGCGTTGAACGGCAGGAGCGCCGGCACTATAAGCGCCACGACCTGCGCGGTGGTCATGTGCGCGTAGAACGGCGTGACGATGATGTTGCCGACGATGGCGACGGCGAGCGCCACGACAGCGCCGACGATGATGCCGATCAGCGCGCCCTTGCGCGTCTTGTTCTTTTTGTAGATGAGCGATGCCGGCACGGACAGGGCCAATGCCACGAGCACGGCCATCAGGGTGCCCCATGGGTTGGTGAACAGGTGCGGCACGAAGCCGAGCACGCTGACGATGACGGCCCCGGCCGGTCCGAACGCGAAGCCCGCGACGAGGCAGACGATGCCGGATGGGTCGTATTTGAGCCACTGCACGCCTGGGATGATCGGGAATTCGATGAAGCTGACGGCCATGGACAGCGCCACGAACAGCGCGTACATGGCGATGCGTTTGGTGGACCAGCGGCCGGAGTCGGCGACGCCTGTGGAGTGCGCGTTGTCCGGACGGGTCATCGGCTTGTCTGCGGCCTGATCAGCTGCGGTATTGGAGGTATTGCTAGGAGAGGATACACTCATGTTGAGCTCCGTTTCTTCCATCCGGACTGTAACCGTTGGCCCCGGATTCTCACCGGATCAGCCGCTTTCGCGGGTCGCGGGCTTCGGTATGGGGCCGTTATGAATGCCGGTCGTGCCGTTACCGCCAGTAAGGATTTTCACCTTCCCTGAAACTTGCTTGTCCATATATACGCCCGCCATGCGATATGCGCAACCTGCGTTCCGTTTTCGTCTTGCGATTCGGAACGCAGCCTGCGCACGCCGCGACAGCGGGCATGTTATGACAGCAGGTCGAGCAGATCGTCCTTGCTGAGCGTGCCGACGCCGCCGGATGCGGTGCCGTCGGTGAATTGGCGCGCCAGCTCGTTTTTCTTTTCCTGCAGTTTCAAGATGCGTTCCTCGATGGTGTCTTTGGCCACGATCTGGTATACGTTCACGTCCTGGGTTTGGCCGATACGGTGCGCACGGTCGGTTGCCTGGTTCTGCGCGGCGGCGTTCCACCATGGGTCGGCGTGCACCACCACGGACGCGCCCACGAGGTTCAGGCCCGTGTTGCCGGCTTTGAGCGAGATGAGGAATACGGGCACGTCGTTGCCGTTGAATTCGTCGACCAGTTCCACACGGCGTTTCTTCGGCGTCTCGCCGGTGATGGTGTAGTATTCCACGCCTTGTTCGGCGAGTCTGGCGCCGATGAGTTCGAGGAACGAGGTGAATTGCGAGAACACGAGGACCTTTTTGCCTTCGTCCATGCATGTGGCCACGAGTTCGGCGATGGCGTCGAGTTTGGCGGAGGCGTTCTTCGCGTCGGCGTATACGAGTCTTGGATCGCAGCAGATTTCGCGCAGCAAGGTGAATTCGGCGAGGATGCGGATCTTCTTGGTGTTGAAGTCGGCGTCCGACGCCTTGGTGAGCGTGGCGCGTAGCCGCTGTTCGTGTGCGGCGTACAGTTTGCGCTGCTCTCCTTCCAGTTTGACGGTGAGCACGTTCTCGAATTTGTCGGGCAGGTCGGTGAGCACGTCTTTTTTCAGACGGCGTTTGATGAACAGTCCCACCAATGTCTGCAGTTTGTCGGCCATGACGGAATGTTCCGGACCGGGAGCCATGATCGGCTGCTCGTATTTTTCGCGGAATTTCGTATAGGTGCCGAGCAGTCCGGGCATGAGGAAGTCGAAAATGCTCCACAGTTCGCTCAACCGGTTTTCGATTGGCGTGCCGGTCAGAGCGAAGCGATGGTCGGCCGTGACCTGTTTGACCGATTTGGCCACCTTTGTGGCATGGTTTTTGATGTATTGCGCCTCGTCGAGCGCCATCAGCGCGAAATGGCAGGCTGCGTAATCGTCCACGTCGCGACGCAGCAGATCGTAGGAGGTGATCACCACGTCGGTGCCGTCGTACGTCGTGGCGCCATTCGTCGTAGCACCGTCGTTCTCCTGCGATTGCGCGGCCACCGTCGCGATGGCCTTGCGTCGCTGCGCTTTCGTACCGGCGACGACTTCCACCGTCAGATCGCCCGCGAATTTCTCGCATTCCGCGGCCCAGTTGTAGACGAGCGATGCCGGGCAGACGATGAGCGCCGGTCCGCTCCCCTTGCGCGCTTCGATGAGCGAGAGCAGCTGCACGGATTTGCCGAGGCCCATCTCGTCGGCGAGGATGCCGCCGAAGCCCTTGTCCCACAGGGTGGACAGCCATTGGAAGCCCTCCACCTGGTATGGGCGGAGCACGGTTTTGAGCCGTTCGGGCACTTCGTAGCGTTTCGGATCGACGATCTTCACATCGTTGACATAGTCCACGAACGAGGCGCTTTTGCCTTCGTCGTCCACTTGGGAGTCCAGCAGGAACGCTTGGTATCCGGGGATTTTGATGATGCCGGAGTCGAGCTGTTTTTCACTCAGGTCGAGGTCCGTGGACACTTGGTCGAGCTCATGCAGGTCGGCTTCCTTCAAATCCACGAACGTGCCGTTTTTGAGCCGATGGTAGCGGCGTTTTCTGCGGTAGGAGTCAAGCAGCGCGCCGACTTCGTTCATCGGCACCTCGTCGGCGATCGGTGAGATTTCAACGAGGTTCGAGTCGATGGACAAGCCGACCTTCACCGATGGCGGGTTGGGCTGCATCATGCCATCGAATGCCGCCGTGGAGAAGACCTGGCCCACCGATTTGAGGATCTGCACGCCGTCGGTGAGCATGAGCAGGATAGCCTGCTCGTCCTCTTCTTTGACGCGTGCCACGTCGATGGAGCTCCATGTAGGGCACAGCTGGCGTACCACCTGCACGGCGAACGATTCCCGTGACAGGTCGCGTTTGACCAGCGAGGCCTTCGAACGTGAATCGGGGTTGATCACGCCGCGCAGTTCTTTGGCGGTGGGCACCAGTTGGAAGGTGAAGTCGCCGTATTTCGCCACCGCTTCGCAGGTGATGCCGTACAAATCGCGGTCCAGATAGAATTCGATCCGGCATTCGGTTCCCACCGCTTCGGTCACTTCCTGCGGAATGTCGAATCCGATGCCCGCTTCGGTGAGTTTCGGCACGATGGTTCGGGCGAACATGGGCCAGTCGTTTTCGGCGATGAACACGCCGTCCGGATCGTCGGAACACAGGTCAGGCAGCACCTGCAATGCCGGGCGCAGTTTATCGGTGCAGCGGAAGAGCCCGTCGATGCCTATCCTGTCCGTCGCCGTGGAATCGTCGGGACGTTCGCGGCTGAAAACGTAGAAGCCGTTGCGTCCGTTGATGACATCGGAGATGCTTTGGTTCGATGTGATGCGCACGCCCGACGCGGTGCCCTCATGCACGTAGGACGCCTTGAACGTGAAGGTGGGGTCGCCTTCGACAATGTCAAGGCCGAACGGCTCGCCTCCTTCGTTGGCCATGTGGATGCGGCTTGGCCCGGATTTCTTGGTGCGTTGGAAATCCTCGATAAGCAATCGTCTCAGCCCGTCACCGTCCGACGTGCGCAGGAAACCGCGGGCCTTCGACTCGTGTTCCTTGTATTCGTCCTGTGTCACGGCGTGGAACAGGTCGAGCAGGTCGCATGCCTCCCAATCGGTGAGGACGAGTTCACGGTCGATGCGTACCGCTTCGCCGTAATAGTATCCGTTTTGCAGTTGGGCCGCCGTTCTGGATGCGATCACCTGCTGTAGGAAGCGGTATAGCTTCAGCGAGAAGGGGTCGAGCATGTCCGGAGTGTGGGTGAACGCGAGTTTTTTGCCATATGACTCGTATGTTCCCGTCCGCATGTCGGCCACGAATCTTGAGATGTTTTTGAGCGCATAGTCGGCGTCGCCGCATCCGATGCGCAGGGACAGGCGCAGGGCGTCATGGCCGTTGATCAGCGTGGGCTCGAGGTACACGCTTCCCGGTTTGACGTCGACCGGCGCGCTTGATTTGCGTTTCGGTTTGGCGGCTCCCTGTCCGGAGGCGCCACGTTGTTCCTCGATCAATCGGCTTTTCGCGTTGATGATTCGTTTCAGCACGTCGAGTTGGGCATTCTCGCCGGCGTTGTTGCTTTTCGCATCGAGGGAGCGCATGTAGTCGGCGAGGGCCCGGGGTGTTGCGGCTGCGGCGTGGAATCCTCGGAATCGTTCCGGCTGTTGCAGGAACAGCAGCAGCATGGCGGCTACGTGCTTGCACATGCCGGTATACCGGCGGCTGGTGGAGGAAGCCGAGTCGTCATCATCGTTGACGTGGCCGTACGTGCTGCCGGAGCCGAAATCGTCGTAGTCGTCGACGTAATCGTAGTCGTCGTCATCGTCGAAGCTGCGGTATTTCGGACTGTTGTGGTAGTCGAAGGTCCGGTAGGAACCGTAGCCGCGCTGCGAACCGCTGAATGCCGGGCAGGAGCAGTAGCGTGCCAGAAACAGCTCGTCGGCGAAATCAAGCGTGGCTTGCACTTCGTAACGGCTGGAGGGTGAGGTGGTGCCCCGTATGGTGGCATACAGGGTGATGCGGTTGGATGCGGTGTCGTTCAGGCAATGCAGGTCCTCCATTTTGGAACGCCATTGGTTGGCGATGCCGCGGGCGCGCTGCAGTACCGGCTGGCTGCATTCGCTGCGCAGCTCGTCGGAAAGCCATGCCAGAGTGTCCGCCACCTGAACCCCCATCGTTCGTACGTTTGTTCTCATGCAACCATACCAGCGCGATGGAACAGCAAAAGCCGCGGCCCGATCCGGACCGCGGCATGTTATCGCCCGTGTTGCGTCAGCGGCAGCGTTTGGTCAGCGGCTGCCATGGGTCGAGTTCCACCGGCTCGGTTTCGAGCAGCGCTCGGGTGGCGTCGTCGAGGTATTCCTTGCGGATGATGATTTCGGTCACATAGCGGTCGAACCACTTGTCGGAGGCCACGTAGTAGCCGTCTTCGCCGTTGTCTTTGCCCCAGCTGTTCTCCACTTTCCAGCGGTTCGGCTTGCCTTGCTCGTCAAGGTTCACGCCGGTGAGGGTCATGGCATGGTTGCTTGGACTGTCGCCGTATTCGAGGCCGTGCGCCTTGTCGAAGTCGAAATCGGTGCCGAACAGCTGGTCCACGCGCACGCTGTCGCAGTCGAAATAGCCGGCCGCACGCAGCGAGAACTGGGTGCAGTCGCAGGCGAACCAGATCGGGTGTCCGGCGCTAATCTGGTCGACCGCGGCCTTTTTGAACACGTCGAGCGGCACGTTGACGAATTCCATATCCCCCGCTTCGGCCACATTGGCGGTGTAGCGGATGCGGTAACGCTTGTTGAACGGACGGGACGCCATCGGCACGTTGCACAACGTCACCAGATCGTCGACGTCCACCGGCACGTACTTCTTGTAGAATTCCATCGGCGTGATGCCGGTTTCGCGGATCTGTCTGCGCTCGTCCTTGCCGGTTTTCGGCTTGTCGGCCTCGTCTTCGCCGCTTTTCTTATCGTCCTTCTTGTCATCGTCGCTCACGCGGGCCAGGAAGTCGAACTTCTCCGGCGGCTCGCCCAACGAGATGGCGCACATGCGGTACACGGTGGACATGTCGTCGTCCTTGACCGCGCGCAGTTCATCGACCGTGGCGCCGGCTGCGTAACGTTCGCGCAGGTCGGCGGCGAACTGGCGCAGCCTGCTGTTGAGGTATTGTTTGAACGCGTCGGAGTCCTTGGAATTGGCGGATTCCGGGTAGGCGCTCTTCGGCACGAGACCATACTTGTCTACAAGGGCGGCGAACATCTGCCACCAACCGCCGTCATCGGCCGGCCCGTAGTTGATCTCCTGGAACAGGCGGCTGTCGGTCGGCTCGTCGAGCGTGGCGAACACGTTTTCGAGATACGTGTTGGATTTTTCCATCGCATCCCAGAAGAACAGGTAGGTTTCGGAGAATTCGAAATCGTCGAGTCCCCACTGGTGCATGAGCTCGTAACGCAGGGTGTTGAGGGATGCGAACATCCAGCAGCGGCCGGATCGGCGCTGGTTGGTGATGGACCCCTGTTTCAGTTCGATGGAGAAGTCGCGTGGCAGCGCGCGCTGGCCTTTGTAGTCGGTGGCGGCTTCGAGCACGCCCGAGGACACCGCGGCGTTGGCGGCCACAAGGTTGGCCCGGTCGGCGTTGAAGTCTTTGGCGTATTGTGCGAGACGTTCCGGTTTGATTGCTGTGATGCTGTTGGTCATACGGCCGATTCTTGCCATACGTCTTGACGGATGCGAAATACTGGTTTCGGCATGCCGAAAAATCTGCCGTAAATAAGCGATTCGAATTCGTTCCGGGGATATTCTTGTACTACTTGAGGGGTTTTAGGGTGAGGAGCGTATCATGCGTCGCCATGGTTCGATGATGGTTGTTTTGTCCGGATTGCTGGCTGCAAGTCTGGCCATCGGACTGCCGGTCGGTTCGGCGTATGCGGACGAGCCGACGGATGGCACCGGGGCCGGCACGTCCGCCACGGAGGTGTTGGATTCGTTGGAGGTCAAGGGCCGCGCGCCGAAAACCGGGTACAAGCGCACTCAATTCGGCAAGGCGTGGGCCGACGTGGACCACAACGGCTGCGACACCCGCAATGATATCCTCAACCGCGATCTGACCGGCGTGAGGCACAAGTGGCGTACGCACAATTGCGTGGTGAAGTCCGGAAAACTGCATGATCCATACACTGGCAAGGACATCAAGTTCAAGAAGGGCAAGAAGACTTCCACCGCGGTGCAGATCGACCATGTGGTGGCGTTGAGCGATGCGTGGCAGAAGGGCGCGCAGAAGCTCAGCGAGGAGCGCCGCACCGCATTGGCGAACGATCCGTACAATCTGCTGGCCGTGCAGGGGCGTGCCAACCAGAAGAAGTCCGATGGCGATGCGGCCACGTGGCTGCCGTCCAACAAGGGGTTCCGTTGCGAATATGTGGCACGTCAGATTGGTGTGAAGCACAAATATTCGCTGTGGATCACGCAGGCCGAGAAAGAGGCCATATCCAAGGTATTGTCCTCCTGCCCGACGCAGACCGTGCCCGATTACACGGGAGTCAAGGATTCTACAGTCGAGAAGACCACCGAATCCGAGCAGACAGAACAGACGCAGACCGAACAGCAGACCGAACAATCAGCTGAGCAGGCCCAGCAGAATCAGCAAACGACACAGGCACCTGCGCCCGAACCCGCTCCGGCTCCAGCTCCCGCGCCCCAGCCAGCGCCACAGCAGGATGTCTACTACCAGAACTGCACCGCGGCACGAGCCGCTGGCGCCGCGCCTATCTACCAGGGCCAGCCGGGCTACCGTTCACAACTGGATCGCGACCATGACGGAGTCGCCTGCGAATAAATCCAATGCAGTGTCTCCACCTTCCGGTTGCGAGACGTATGGTGCTGAGGCATAGGAAAAGCGCCAGATGATAATCTGGCGCTTTTCCTATGCCTCAGCATTTTCCGTATTTCCGCAGTGCAGTCATGAGAACCGCTATAACCTGCGCAGCTGTGCGATATCATCACGCAGCTGGTTGACGGTGTCCGTCAGTTCCCGCACATTGTGGCGCAACTGTTCCGTTTCCGATTCCGCCTCGTCCGCGCGCTTGTCGGTCTCGTCACGAACACGATCGACTATCCATGAGGCCAGTGTCGCGGTGACGATGCCGATCAGGGCCACGCCGGTTATCATCAGCCCGATGGCGATGCTTCTTCCCTGCCATGTCACCGGAGACAAATCGCCATAGCCGACTGTGGTGACGGTCACGAACGACCACCATATCGCCTCGCCGAAATCGGTGATGGAAGCGCCTGGAACCCCACGTTCCACATCCAATTCGGCAAGGGCGCCGATATACATCAGCAGTGTCACGCTGCAGCATGTGTACAGTGTGATACGTCCACGCACCGCCATGCCACCGGTACGGTTGAGCACGTTGAGCACCGCCACCAATCGCAGCAGCCTCAATGGTCTGAAGATGGGCAAGGCGATGGACACCAGCATCAGCAGATTCTCTTTGAACCAGGCTTTCTTGTCCTTCGCCAGCAGAATCGAAACGACGTAGTCGACGATGAACGCCATCCAGATGATGTTGATCACCGTTTCGCACAATACGATATGCGTTCTCGCCAGCACTTCCCACGAATACGCGAACAGGAACACCAATGCCAATGCCGTCATGAACCATTCCGTCGCACGACGCCATTTGTTCAATGTCATACCCTTTCCTTCCTTCCCGACTGCCATCATACGGGTCTTCCCCGCGCGCGACCGTCAGCCTTTGAGGGGCATGAGGTTGTTGAGAGGCTGCCCGTTGGCGTAGCAGCGTACATTGCCCAATGCGATGGCGATGACGCGGCGCTCGGTGGACTCCAAATGGTTGCCGCCCGCCACGTGTGGCGTGACCAGGCAACGCGGCTCGCTCCACAATGGCGATTCCTCCGGCAGCGGTTCCGGTTCGGTCACGTCGATGCCCGCGCCTCGGATTGCGCCGTCCGCGAGCGCTTCGGCGAGCGCCTGACTGTTGATGGCGTCGCCGCGGCCCGCGTTGATGATGATGGCGTCGTTTTGGAGTTTGCTGATGCGTTTCGCATCGAGCAGGTGGTACGTTGTCGGAGTGGATGGTACGCACATGGCGATCACATCGGCGTATTGCAGGACGTCGTCGAGGGAATCGAAACCGACCATATGATCGATGCCCGGCGCTTCGACGGCGAGATTACGGCGAATGCCGATGGTTGTCATTCCGACGTTTTTGCAGAGTCGTGCGAAGTGTGATCCGATGTCGCCGGTTCCGATGACGAGCGCCGTTTTTCCGTTGGGGCTGATGGCGCGGCCCGCGTCCTGCCACATGGCGTTCGGGTTGCTTGCCGCGTAGATGTGCAGGTTCTTCATGATGGCCCACATCATGGCGAACATGTGTTCGGAGACGCTTTGCCCATATGCGCCCGTGGCATTGGTGAGCATGGATCCGGGCTGCAGGATGCCGGGTCGCTGGTATTTGTCGACGCCGGCACTCCAAGTTTGAAGCCATTCGAGTTTGGGGCATTGCGCGCATTCCTCGGGCGCGATGTTGCCGATGACCGCGGTGGCTTTGGCTTTGAGTTCCTCCGGTACTGCGGCGGTCCAGCTCATGCTTCCCCGTTGGGCCGAATCGCCGACGAATTCCTGTGGCATGTCTTTCGCGGCACGTATGAATTGCGCACGTTCGGATTCAGTCAACGGCAGGCAGTTGACGATCAATTTGCGGTCGTTCCATATTCCCATGCGTTTTACCCTATGACAATCGTCGGATATAGGGTTTCACGTTGGGTTCTGGGTCAGACGCCGAGTTCGTCGGTGTCAAGGATGATGGTGACCGGACCGTCGTTGGCGAGCCGCACGCGCATGTGGGAGCCGAATCGTCCTTCTTTTACTTCGAGTCCTTGCGCGCGCAGGGCGTCGTTGAATCCGTTCCATATCTGTTCGGCGTGCGCGGGCGCTCCGGCTTTCACGAAGCTTGGACGGTTGCCTTTGCGCACGTCCGCGTATAGCGTGAATTGGGAGATGGACAGCACACTACCGTTCACGTCGTGGATGGAACGGTTCATTTTGCCGTTCTCGTCTTCGAAGACGCGCAGGTTGGCGATTTTGCGGGCGAGCCAGTCGATTTGTTTCGCTCCGTCCGTGTCTTCCACTCCGACAAGCAGCACATAGCCGACGCCGATACGCTGCGGTTCGAACGTGGCATCGACTTCCCCACTCACCTCGTCGACCACGTCGACGGTTCCTTCGCTGACCTTCTGCAATACGATGCGCATATTCCGTCCCGTTCTTTTCAGCCGGCGTAGTCGACGATGGCTTGCGTGACCTGTTTCAGGTAGTCGAGCGACGTCTGCCAATCGTCCGGCACTTCGATGGAATGGTCGGCACCAGCGTACGTGCGCACATGGTCGGTGAGCAGATGCGCTTTGGCGTCATCGTAGTATGGGTCGGCGTCACCTGCGCAGATTAGCGGCATCGGGCTGCCGGCAGTTCCCGGCAGCGGCGCGGGAATGACCGACTTGTGCCTGTCGAATGGCGGCGGATTGAGCACCGGGGTGAGCAACACCACGCGCAATCCTAGCTTTGCGGAATGCGGATATGAGAGTGTGGAGAGCGATTTGGTGACGACCAGCAAATGCGGCTCCTCACCCGATTCGGCAGCATGTTCGAGCGCCGCCTTGCGCCATTCGTCGACCACGCGTTCCATGCAGGCGATCATTTCCGGAAACTCGACGCTTTCCGTCAGTTTCAGGTCGAGCCGGTCCACGAACCATCCGTTGGCCGCAAGCGCCTGCGCTGCCCAGTACAGCAGCGGTCGGTCTACGGTGTATCCAATGCCCGGCATGATGAGCACGTGATTGCCGGTTTCGGTGTTCTTCACACGGTTCTTACCCCATGGCGTGACCGCGGGCGTCACATTCTTCGTTTTCGTTGACTTTGCGCTGTTTTCGTTGATTTTGCCCATGCCCTGCCGAATGTCTTTCGATGTCTTCGTATGGTTCGACCACCGTCTCGGTTTTCCGAAGACCGGTTTCCTTCAACGCATCATAGGGCACATAGGCTACATGGGCCCATATCCTTCCATATTGCGTTCATTCCGTTCGGAGAATACGGAAGAACCGTCACGAACGGTCGGTCGCCACGCGTCTGGTGGTGTCACGCAACATCAGCGTGGCCTCCTGCGATTCATAGGATGCGTCTGGCGTCTGTCCACGCAGAAGGGACAACGTCTTACGGGCGGCGTTGCGTCCCATTTCCAGCGGATTCTGTCGAACGGTGGTCAGATTCGCCGCCTGTGCGATGTCGGCATCATCGAACCCTATGACGGAGATATCTTCAGGAACATGCAATTGTTGCTTGCCGAGTTCCTTGATGACTGCGATTGCCACTTGATCGGTTTCGGCACAGATGGCGGTTGGCATGTGTGGCAATGACAGTAATTTCGCCACCAGTTGCGCAGCAAGGTCCGCTTTCGACAATGGCGCATCATGCTCGTCCGCGGTTATGACGTAGGCATACTCATCGTCGTAACCGTTTTGTTCAGCCGCTTCCAAGAACGCTTCCATACGCTGGCTGGTGCTGTAGACCATGTCGTCGGGAATGTAATCAACGACGAAAGCGATGCGCTGGTGTCCAAGCGATTTGAGCAGACGCACCGCCTTGGACATGCCATCGTAGTTGTCAACACCGATGGCTGCGTCGCAGAACGATTCGGCTGGAATGTTCACACCGACCGTCGGCATATCGGTGACACGCAGTTTCTCACGTGCGGATTCGTCGAGTTGGAACGACGAAATGATGATCGCGTCAGCATTGCGATTTTTAGGCAATTGTGCGAAGTAACGCTCCGTCTCCTGTCTGCCTGTGACAAATGTGGGCGACACGTCGTAGCCTTCCGGTTCCAACACTTCGCACACGCCCTGCAACACGTTGGCGTTGAACCATTCGTTGAGTTTGCCGGAAAACAGCAGGACAACCCGCATGGTTTTCCCGGACGCCAAAGACGATGCGCTTTTAGATAAGGTAAAGCCCAACCGGTCCGCAGCTGCCTCAACTTTGGCACGCGTTTTCGGAGCGACCTTGCCAACACCTCGCAATGCCCGCGAAACCGTCGCCTGAGATACTCCCGCCAGTTCCGCTACTTCGGCGATGGTGGCTCGTGCCATATCCACTCCAGTTTCCCATTGTTTATCCAGCGCTTTCATATTAGCAGAATCGTTGATTTCACAAGCAGACACGCCATAACAAAACAATTATTGCATTCACAGAATGAAAGCGCTATCATTTTAAGCAATACGAAGACGAGAACGAAGTGATTCTAATCGTCAAAACAGAGCGTTCTCACCAGAATGAACTAGTGAAAACGCTTCCATAAAAAGCCATAACAAAATCACAATGCATCCAATGAAGGAAGACAACCCAATGAGCAACGAAGCCAACGAGCGGCACATCGCTGACGATCCATCACTCTGGTGGAAGCAGGCGGTCGTCTATCAGGTCTACCCGCGTTCGTTCAAAGACACAACCGGGTCGGGCCTCGGAGACATCGCAGGAGTCGCACAACAAATCCCATATCTAAAAAGACTCGGCGTGGACGCCATCTGGCTCAGCCCGTTCTATCCGTCTCAACTGGCAGACGGCGGATACGATGTGGACGACTACCGCAACGTCGACCCGAAACTCGGCACCATGGACGACTTCGACCATCTCACCAAAACCGCACATGCGGCAGGCATCAAAATAGTCGTCGACATCGTACCGAACCACTCGTCCAACCAGCATGAATGGTTCAAGGCCGCGCTTGCCGCAGGCCCCGGCTCACCGGAGCGAGACCGTTATATTTTCCGTGACGGCAAAGGACCGAACGGCGACGAGCCACCCACCAACTGGATTGCCAGCTTCGGTGGATCCGCTTGGACTCGAGTGCCCGACGGACAATGGTATCTGCACATGTTTACCGTCGAACAGCCCGATTGGAATTGGAAGAATCCGGACGTGCGCGCCGATTTCATCAAGACCTTGCACTTCTGGCTCGACCATGGAGCGGACGGCTTCCGCGTGGATGTGGCGCACGGCCTGGCTAAGGATCTCGACCGTGACGATCTCGATGATTTCAAAATCATCGGAGGTGAGATGCATTGCGCCGACGGCACGCATCCGCTGTATGACAGGAACGAAGTGCACGACATCTATCGCGAATGGCGCAAGGTGTTCAACGAGTATGATCCGCCGGCATTCGCCGTCGCCGAAGCCTGGGTACCTCCGGAGCATCAATACCGGTATGCCTCGCCCGAAGAACTCGGCCAAGTGTTCAACTTCGAATTCGCCAAGAAAGACTGGATTCGCAACGACATGCACCTCGCCATCGAAGAAGGCATCGCCGCTGCGGAACGCTCCGGCTCCACCTCCACATGGGTAATGAGCAACCACGACATCCCCCGCCACGTCAGCCGCTATGGGCTGCCGCAGGTGCCGGCTGCAGCCCACCACCAACTTGCCAAGGATTGGCTGCTGCGCAACGGTACCTCTTACCATGAGGATCGCGAGCTCGGCACGAAGCGTGCGCGTGCGGCCATCCTGATGGAGCTCGCGCTACCAGGTTCCGCTTATATCTACCAGGGTGAGGAGCTTGGCCTGCCAGAGGTCGCCGACATCCCGTGGGACGAGTTGGAGGATCCGACCGCGTTCAACCGCGTCCGAGACCAGATCGAAAAGGGCCGCGACGGCTGCCGCGTCCCGCTGCCTTGGAAGGCCGAGACGCCGACCTTCGGCTTCTCCCCCGCCACCAAGCATGAAGGCGCCGGCGTGGACGCGAGCCAGGCGGG
>ERZ791858.362-NODE-362-length-45312-cov-15.292551_pt1 | contig 45312 bp, 39 predicted proteins | sample MGYA00510284_ERZ791858 | MGnify/ENA primary metagenome ERZ791858 (study PRJEB30046, sample SAMN00792077) | human gut metagenome | study: EMG produced TPA metagenomics assembly of the A metagenome-wide association study of gut microbiota in type 2... | reverse complement strand
CACGGCTCAGACCGCCGGGGCCCAGAGCAGACAGACGGCGCTTGTGGGTCAGCTCAGCCAGAGGGTTATTCTGATCCATGAACTGAGACAGCGGAGAGGAGCCGAAGAACTCCTTGATGGCTGCCACCACAGGACGGATGTTGATCAGTGCCTGCGGAGTGATGACGCTCTGATCCTGACTCTGCAGGGTCATACGCTCACGGATGACGCGCTCCATACGGGAGAAACCGATGCGGAACTGGTTCTGCAGCAACTCGCCCACGCTGCGGATACGGCGGTTGCCCAGATGGTCGATATCATCGGTGGTGCCGATGCCGTAGCCCAGACCGTTCAGGTAGTTGATGGAGGACAGGATATCGTCGATGGTGACGGTACGGCCGATGAGCAGGTCGTGATCCTTCTTCAGGCTCTCCATGACCTCCTCGGCGCTGGAGGCGTTATCAAGGATCTTGCGCAGCTCCTTGAGGCAGCAGCGCTCGTTGATGCCGCACTCCTTGACATCCACACCCTTGAATGCGGGGTAGTAGCTGTCGATGATGGCCTGTGCGTCCACGCAGCCGTTGGTGATGACCTTGACCTTGTGGGGCTGATCCTTCATGGGATCATCGATCTTCAGCACGACCAGATTCACGCCGGCAGCATCGATCTGCTCAGCCAGCTTGCGGTCGATCTTCTTGTCGGCCTCGACAAGGATCTCGCCGGTGAAGGGATCCACCACGTTCTCTGCGGCCACATGATCCATGATGCGGCGTGCCAGAGACAGCTTCTTATTCATCTTATAGCGGCCGAAGCGGGACAGGTCGTACCGGCGCGGATCGAAGAACAGCATATCGATCTGGCTGGTAGCGGACTCCACCGTGGGGGGCTCGCCGGGGCGCAGCTTGCGGTAGACCTCCAGCAGGCCCTCCTCGCGGTTCTTGGTGGTATCCTTTTCCAGCGTGGCCAGAATGCGCTCGTCCTCGCCGAAGTAGTTCAGGATATCCTCGTTAGAGGACAGGCCCAGTGCACGGCACAGCACGGTGACGGGCAGCTTACGGTTCTTATCGATACGGACATAGAACACGTTGGCGGCATCGGTCTCGTACTCCAGCCATGCACCGCGGTTGGGGTTCATGGTGGCGCTGTACAGGTCGTTACCGACCTTATCCTTAGCATGGCCGTAGAACACACCGGGAGAGCGGACCAGCTGGCTGACGATTGCACGCTCAGCACCGTTGATGACAAAGGTGCCTGCGTCGGTCATCAGGGGGAAGTCACCCATGAAAATCTCCTGATCCTTCACCTCGCCGGTCTCCTTGTTCAGCAGACGGGCGGTGACGCGCAGGGGGGCTGCATAGGTAACGTCGCGCTCCTTGCACTCCTTGATGCTGTACTTCGGCTCCTTATCCAGCCGGAAGTCCACAAAGCTCAGTGCCAGATTGCCGGTGTAGTCCTCAATGGTGCCGATATCGTGGAAGACCTCCTTCAGGCCTTCATCCAGGAACCACTGATACGAGTTCTTCTGCACCTCGATCAGGTTCGGCATACTGATGACTTCGTCGATGTGGGAGAAGCTCATGCGCTCGGTTTTGCCGAGCTTTACGGGCTTGACTTTCATCATAAAATCAACCACTCCTTACTTTTATATTCTACGGGATGTCGTATACGCGGGTCAAATTTGAGCAGACACACATAATTCGACCCGCGTCCTGTGGAACCTTCCGGCATTTTGCACAAACTTTTCGGGGTGACCCCTCAAGTGGCAGCCATCACAGCTCCCTTTTTGACGCACTAGTCCATTATGTGATACTAATGCAGTATACACCCCAAAACCCCTGTTGTCAAGCCATTTTTCAGTTTTTTGCCGAAATAAATTTTATTTTCGGTTTGTTTTCGAACGCCCGGTAGCGTGTAGCCGTTTACTTTCCAAGTACTTGATTTTTTTATTTTGCACGTTCCTGTTCATAACACCCTTGTGCAATTTGTCTATCTTTGCTCTTGCGCCCGGAGGCATTACTTTTCCACTTCCCCGCCGCAAAAGAAGAGGCCGCCGCACGGAACGCCGTGCAGCGGCCTTGTCCTATTATACAGAATGCTCACTCGTCCAGATAATCCCGCAGCAGCTTTGCGCGGCTGGGGTGGCGCAGCTTGCGCAGCGCCTTTGCTTCGATCTGACGCACCCGCTCCCGGGTCACGTTGAATTCCTTGCCCAGTTCTTCCAAGGTGCGGGCGCGGCCATCCTCCAGACCAAAGCGCAGGGTGATGACCCTCTCCTCCCGGGGCGTCAGGCTTTTAAGGACGTGCAGCAGCTCCCGCCGCAGCAGCTGGCGCCCAGCTTCATCCACCGGGACACCGGCGTCCTCGTCCTGAATAAAGTCCTCCAGATGGGCGTCCTCTTCCTCCCCTACCGGCGTTTCCAGACTGATGGGTTCCTGCGACAGTTGCAACAGTTCCCGCACCTTGTCCGGCTCCATATCCAGTGCGGCGGCGATCTCCTCCACGGTGGGCTCCCGCCCATTTTTGTGCAGCAGATCGCCTGCCGTTTTCTTGACCCGGTTGATGCTCTCTACCAGATGCACCGGGATGCGGATGGTGCGCCCCTGATCCGCAATGGCGCGAGTGATGGACTGACGGATCCACCAGGTTGCGTAGGTGGAGAACTTGAAGCCCCGCTCCGGCTCAAACTTTTCAGCAGCCTTCATCAGGCCGAGGTTGCCCTCCTGAATGAGATCCAGAAAAGGCAGTCCACGCCCGGCGTAGCGCTTGGCTACCGATACCACCAGCCGCAGGTTTGCCTCGCTCAAAGCGCGGCGGGCATCTGCATCCCCTGCCCGGGCGGCCTTTGCCAGCGCCATCTCCTGCCCGGCGGTCAGCAGCGGCACCCGGCCGATCTCCTTTAAATAGGTCTTGACCGGGTCATCCAGTGCCACACCCTCCGAGGAAAGCTCATTCTCCAGCCTGCCGATCTGGGCATCATCCAGCACAGGCAGCTCGGCAGGTTCCTCTGCCAGATGGACGCCCCGCTGCTCCAGCGCCGCGTAAAGCTCGTCCAGCTGTGCAATATCAAAATCCGCTTCTTCCATGGCACGGCTAATCTGCTCCGGGGTCAGGGTGTGACGGTGAGCCTTTGCGGCAAGGCTGCGGGCAAGTTCTTCCGTTTGCGACAATTTCTGCATGATTCCTGCTCCTTTTCTCTCCAGCTCCAGCCGGAGGGAAAACAGGGATCAGTCTTGTTCGGGCAGCGTCCCCTGCTTTTTTTCGCGCATCGACTGAAGATACTGTGTGATCTCATCGCCGGACATTGCAGCAGCTTTGCTAGCAACCGGCATTCCCCGGGCGATCCTGTCCAGATACAGACGGATATCGTCCGGAGTGCAGTTCACATCGCTGTATTGTGCCGCAAGCCGGCTCAGTTCATTCAATGCTTCTTCGCTTACAAATGCCCGCAGTGCAGTCAGGCTGAGTTCCACGCCCTCCCGGCTGCAATTGAGCATCGCTTCGTATAGTTCCTTCTGCTGCGGCTGGATGAATTGCTCCGCCGTCAGCTGCTGTTTGGCCAATTCCAGATAGCGGGGCTCCCGCAGGATGGCTGCCAGCAGCCGCTGCTGGGCGCTGGCGATGCCCAGCGCCTGACTGCCGCCTGCGCTGTAAGGCACCTTGATCTGATCCATCTCACCGGAGCGCAGCAGCTCGCGGTTTTTCTCCCGGCGGTACTTGCCGCCCGCCCGCTTTACTGCGGTACCCAGCTGCGCCAGAATGGCAGTTTTGGAGATGTTGGTCTCCTCTGCCAGCCGCCCGGCGTACACCTCCTGCTCAGTGGGGTTGGAGCGCTCTGCCAGCATTTCCACGGCTTCCTTTACATATTGCAGCCGCTGCGCATCCTGCGAGAGATCATACTGGTCTCGCAGGCGCTTGAGCCGGAAGTCCAGCGCATTGCCCACCCCATCCAGAAGTGCCTGAAAGCGCTCCGGGCCGTATTTTTTGATGTATTCGTCTGGGTCCTTTGCGCCGGGAATCTGCAAAACGCCCACCTTTACCGGGCTGTTGCGGAACAGTTCCAGCGAGCGCAGGGTCGCCTTCTGGCCGGCCTCGTCCGAGTCATAGCTCAGAATGACCTCATCGGCATATTCGCTGATGATGCGCACCTGTCCGGGGGTCAGGGCGGTGCCGCAGGCGCAGACGGCGGTATCGATGCCCGCCTGCTGCATACTGATGACATCCATGTAGCCCTCGCACAGCACGAACCGCCGGGAGGCGCTGCGCTTGGCGATCTGCATGGCAAACACCGTCTCGGATTTGTGGTAGACCAGCGTTTCCGGGCTGTTAACGTACTTGGGTTTGGAGTCGTCCATCACGCGTCCGCCAAAGGCAATGATGTTGCCGCGCAGGTCAAAGATAGGGGTCATGACACGCTTCCAGAACAGGCAGTAGATGCGCCCGGACTGGCTGCGTTTGAACAAGCCGCTGGCGTCCAGTTCCTGCTGGTTGTAGCCCTTATCCCGCAGGTACTGGTACAGTGCCTGCCCATCGTTGGGGGCATAGCCCAGCCCGAACCGGACGATGGTCTTATCGTCCAGCCCGCGCCGCCGCCAGTAAGCGCGCGCCTGCCGCGCCTCCTCCACGGTAGAGTTCAGACAGGCGTGGAAGAAGCGGGCGGCCTCCTTATTCATGGAAAGCACCCGGCTGCGCAGACGTCCGGTCTTGTCGTCCTCCTGCGGCTCCGGCATACCGGCGCGGGAAGCCAGCATCTTGATAGCTTCGCCGCTGCTGATATTGTTGATCTTTTTGACAAAGCTGATGGCATCTCCGGCTGCCTGACAGCCGAAGCAGTAAAAGCTTTGAGTGTCAGGGTATACATAGAAGGACGGCGTTTTTTCGCTGTGAAAGGGGCACAGACCGCCGTATAGCCGTCCCTTGCGCTTGAGCTGCACATAGCTGCCCACCAGCTCCACAATGTCGGTGCGGCGGGTGAGCTCCTCGATGTATTCGTGTGGGATCATGTTGTTTTAAACGACCTCTCCAGTTTTAAAGGACGTGCCATTTCTGGGGCACGAACAGTTCTTCAAAGGTGCGGATGGCAAACTCGTCGCTCATACCGCTGATGTAGTCGGTGACGGCGCGTTCCCGTCCCTCCTGATAGGCCAGCTGCACATAAAAGTTGGACATCCGGTCCACATGGGTCAGGTAGTATTCGTACAGCTCCGCAATAAGCTTGTCCACCTTCTGCTCCTCGCGCTTGGCGTTTTTGTCCACATACACGGTGGCGTACATGAAATCCCGCAAAGCGAGAAAAGCCTCGTATTCCTCGGTGCCCATGCGGACATCTTCCTCGCTGTGGGTGAGGATGCTGTTGATCATAGTGGTGATGCGGGCGGACTTAGTCTGCCCCAGCACTGCCGTGCAGTCCTTGGGCAGGGTGGCAGCGTCCAGCACACCGGCGCGCACGGCGTCCTCGATATCGTGGTTGACAAAGGCAATCTGATCTGCCAAGCGCACGATGCGCCCTTCCGGGGTAGCCGCCCATGTGCCCTTGGTGTGGGTAACGATGCCGTTGCGCACCTCCCATGTCAGGTTAAGCCCCTCGCCATCCTTTTCCAGCCGATCCACCACACGCAGGCTTTGCATATAGTGGTGGAAGCCGTCCGGGCAGAGAGCGTTCAGTGCCTTTTCGCCTGCGTGTCCAAAGGGAGTGTGCCCCAGATCATGCGCAAGGCTGATGGCCTCGGTCAGATCCTCGTTCAGGCGCAGACCGCGTGCGATGGTGCGGGCGATCTGCGAAACTTCCAGCGTATGGGTCAACCGGGTGCGGTACAGGTCACCTTCCGGCGAGAGGAACACCTGCGTTTTCTGCTTGAGACGCCGGAAGGCCTTGCAGTGCAGCACCCGGTCGCGATCCCGCTGGAACACCGGGCGCAGCGGGTCCTGCGGCTCCGGTACGGCGCGGCCACGGCTTGCATCGCTGAAGGTCGCCCACGGTGCAAAGGTAAGGTGTTCGATCTCCTCGGTTCTCCGGCGCACATCCATACAGATCCTCCTTTTGTTTTTCGGGCTTCTCCCCTCCCCTCTGCGCACAGCCGATCCCAATTGCTGCGCTACGGCAATTGTAACACATCGGCCATGTCGAAGGGGGAAGTTCCGTGTCGGTTTGCAAAAAAGACTTTGTTTTTTAAAATGGTGCGTAGAACGGGTCAGACACCGTTACCTGAGCGCTGCCCCGGGTCAGTTCTCTCAGCTGCTCCAGCAGCGGGGCTTCGGTATGCTCCGGCATCTGCCAGCGCAGGGTGACCCGGTCTGTAAACTCCGGCGGTGCCTGCTTTGCCCCGGCGGCGTCAATGAGCAGAGATGCACGCTCGTAAAGGGCGTAGTCCACTGTCACTTGTAATTCCACCACGCTGCGCACAGTGACCACCTCGGCGTTTTCCAGCGCACGGGCAGTGGCGGTAGTGTAAGCGCGCACCAAGCCGCCGGTGCCCAGCAGCACCCCGCCAAAGTAGCGGGTGACCACCACGATCAGGTCTGTCAGGCCGCTGTGCTGCAGCACTTCCAGCGCGGGCGTACCGGCAGTCTTGGCCGGCTCGCCGTCATCGGAATAGCGCTCGCGGTTGCCCGCCCGCAGGCGGTAAGCGTAAACGTTGTGCCGCGCGGTGCGGTTAGCCGCCCGCACCTGCTCCAGAAAAGCCACCGCAGCTTCCTCACTGTCAGCAAAGGAAAGCTGTGCGATAAAGCGGCTTTTTTTCTCTTCGTATTCACCGGTGGCCGTGCCCCGGACGGTGCGGTAATCCTCCACGTTAGATCCTCCTGATAATAACTCAGAATAAGTATAACACAAACGGGCGCAAATAAAAAGACTGACGAAGCCTTGCGGCCCCGCCAGTCTTTTTATAAGAAGAAAGCAGTTAATCACTTGGTAAAGATCTGGATCCACTGATGGCCCCAAGTGCTGTTGCTGTTGTAGTAGTAACCAACACTCATCTTGCGAGCCTCAGGGTTCAGGATATTGGCACGATGGCCTTCGGAGTTCATCCATGCGTTGACGACCTCTTCAGGAGAGACGCTGCCCCATGCGGCATTCTCGCCGGTGGGGGTATCGGTGACGCCGTAGTCCTTCAGGACGGTGAAGCACTTGGAACCATCGGGACGGACGTGGGAGTTCACAACGGAGATCTCCTCGGCGCGGGTCTGTGCAGCGGCGGTCAGCGCGTCATCGCCCATTTCCAGAGCAGTCAGACCGTACTTTGCGCGCTGGGCATTGACCAGATTCAGAACTTCCTGACGGTAACCCTCGGTGTGAGAATTTTCGGGGTAAGAGAAGATCAGCACCCAATAGTTATTGTAAACACCGCCCTCATAGTAGCCAACGCTCACGGTAGTAGCATCGGCGTTCAGGATACGCTCACGGGTGAAGTCGGTAGCCATCCACTGATCCATTGCGGAATCGGGGGTGGAGCAGCCGGCCATGTAGTTCTCGCCGATGGAGACATCGCTGATGCCGTTCTCTGCCAGAACGGTGAAATCGCGCTGACCGTTGGGACGAACGTAGGAGTAAGAAACTGCCAGCTCTTCGGCACGCTCCATTGCAGCGGCGTTGTGGTTGCTGTCGCCCAGAGCAACAGGAGCCAGACCAGCCTGTGCACGCTCGTTATTGATCAGGGTCAGGAAGCTGCGCTGGTAAGCGTCTTCCTCAAAGTAGGAGTTCTCTTCTTCCACAGAAGCGGTGGCAGGCATGGCAGCCTGTGCAGCGTTTGCGGTGACGGGCTTGAAGCCTGCAAAGCCAAAAAACACAGCCAGCGTCATTGCAGCTGCTGCGATATTCTTCACGGTACTCATTGCACGCTTCATAAGATTGCCTCCGGTCTGTTGCCTTATGCAGTGTGATCTTGGATATTGCAACTCGTTTGCAACTCTGTCGTATCACATCCGCAACTCTTATGTAACAAGAGTATCACAAAACCATACAGACGTCAAGAGGTTTAGCGCTTGATTTGCAGAAAAAATACAGATTTTTTAAAAAATTCTCGCCTTTTTATCGCAACTCAAGCGTAACAAAGAGTCCGAAAACGTTACAGTTGTGTTGCGCTTCTCGCCAAAACAAGCCAAGTGCAACAGCTTCCGCACACTTTTTGGGACACTTCGGTGCGTTTCGTTTTGTATATCACTGTATTTATATGCACCACTTTGCATATCGTGGTTTCTGTGTACGTTTTTGTGGCGCTTCGCTGTGTTCCCTTCTGCGTTCCTTTCCTGTGGAGCAAATCGGAGCTGCTGTGCAGTGGCCGGCACAACAGCTCCTTTATAAAAAGCACAAAAAGGAGGCCGCTGCACAAAAATGTGCAACGGCCTCTCACAATTCAGGCTATGCTATTGAACAATGCTCAGGAACAGGCGATCACAGAGCAGCCTTTGCTGCCTCGATCTGCTTGATCAGCTCAGGCACGACCTTGAACAGATCGCCCACGATGCCGTAGTCAGCAACGCCGAAGATGGGAGCACCCTCGTTCTTGTTGACGGCGATGATGCACTCAGAATCCTGCATACCGGCGGTGTGCTGGATAGCACCAGAGATACCCAGAGCCACATAGATCTTGGGGTGCACAGTCTTGCCGGTCTGACCGACCTGATGGTCAGCGGTCATCCAGCCTGCATCGGTGACGGCACGGGAAGCGCCCACGACACCGCCGCCCAGAGCGGCTGCCAGCTGCTCGGCCAGCTCGATGCCCTTGTTGACATCCTTGCTGATACCACGACCAACGGAGACAATGACATCTGCGCCGATCAGGTCGACCAGCTTCTCAGCGGCCTTCTCCACGCTCAGCACTTCGGTCTTGATGTCCTCAGCGGTCAGGCTGAAGGCGGGCTTGACGATCTGGCAGGCATCAGCCTTGGCCTGATCGAAGGGAGCCTTCTTCATAACGCCGGGACGCACGGTGGACATCTGGGGACGGAAGCGGGGGCAGATGATGGTAGCCATCAGATGGCCGCCGAATGCGGGACGGGTCATCTTCAGGTTGCGGTCTTCCATATCGAACTTCTGCTTGGACAGGTCGATGGTGGAGCTCTCCTTCAGGAAGTCGATGTACTTTGCAGTGTCGATATCCAGATGGGTAGCGTCGGCGGTCAGGCCAGTGTGCAGACGGGCTGCGCAGCGGGGGCCGAGGTCGCGGCCAATGTTGGTAGCGCCGATCAGCAGCACCTCAGGCTTGTACTCGTTGACCATATCGCACACGACCTTAGCGTATGCGTCGGTAGTGTAATCCTTCAGCAGGGGGCTGTCGCAGACCAGAACCTTGTCGGCACCGTAGCCGCCCAGTTCCTTGGCAATGCCCTCCACGTTGTCGCCCAGCAGCAGACCGGTGACCTCGCAGCCCAGCTCGTCGGCCAGCTTACGGGCCTCGCTAACCAGCTCGAAGTCAGTGGACATCAGTGCGCCCTGGCGCTGCTCGCAAAAGACCCATACGCCCTTGTATTCGTTAAAATCAGCCATTGTAATCCTATGCTCCTTTCATCAGATCAGGTGCTTCTTGGCCAGGATGCCAGCCAGCTGGGCGGCAACATCGTCGCCCTGCAGCATGGTGCCTGCGCCCTTCTGCGGAGGAGTGAAGGACTTAAAGACGTTCGTCGGAGAACCCTTCAGGCCAATGGTGTCCACCTCGATCAGCGGATCGTCCTTCAGTGCGTTGTAGTCGAACACTTCCATGGGCTTGTCGTAGCAGGTAAAGATGCCGTTCACGCTCATGTAGCGGGGGTCGTTCAGCTCCTTGATGCAGGTCAGCAGGCAGGGAGTCTGCACCTTGACCATCATGTAGCCGTCCTCCAGCATACGCTTCACGGTCAGGGTATTGCCGTCCTTCTGGATGTCGGCAACGTAGGTGACCTGGGGCAGATGCAGCTTTTCAGCGATCTGGGGGCCGACCTGTGCAGTATCGCCATCAATTGCCTGACGGCCGCAGAACACAACGTCCTCGGGGCCAACACCGATCTTGTTGACAGCAGCAGCCAAGATCTGGCTGGTTGCAAAGGTATCGGAACCGCCGAACTCACGGCCGGAGACCAGAACAGCCTTATCAGCGCCGCGGGCCAGCAGCTCACGCAGCATGCCCTCTGCCGGCGGGGGGCCCATGGTGACAACAACGACCTCGCAGCCGGTGGCGTCCTTCAGTTTCAGGGCGGCCTCCAGAGCGTTCAGGTCATCGGGGTTGGTGATGGTTGCCATGGATGCACGATCCAAAGTGCCATCGGGCTTGACGGACACCTTGCCGGAGGTATCAGGAACCTGCTTTACACAAACAATTGCTTTCATTGTAACTCTTGCCTCCCTTACTTCAGCAGCGCGCCGGAAATGACCATCATCTGCACTTCGCTGGTGCCCTCGTAGATCTCAGTGATCTTGGCATCACGCATCATGCGCTCGATGGGGTAGTCACGGGTGTAGCCGTAACCACCGAACAGCTGCAGGCAGCGGCGGGTCACATCGCTTGCGGTGCGGGCTGCGATCAGCTTAGCCTGTGCAGCCTCGACGCTGTAACGAACCTTTGCGCCATCCATAGCCTGCTGCTTCTTCAGAGCGGCAGCATAAACCAGATACTTCGCAGCCTCAACACGAGCCTTCATCTCAGCCAGCTCGAACTGGGTGTTCTGGAAAGCAGCGATGGCACGGCCGAACTGCTTGCGCTCCTTGACGTAAGCAATGGTCTCCTCCAGAGCGCCCTCGGCAATGCCCAGAGCCTGAGAAGCGATGCCGATACGGCCGCCGTCCAGCGTAGCCATTGCCAGCTGGAAGCCCTTGCCGCGCACGCCCAGCATACGATCCTTCGGGATGCGGCAATCCTCAAAGATCAGCTCACAGGTAGAAGAACCGCGGATACCCATCTTGTCCTCTGCTTTACCAACAGAGAAGCCCGGGTCGGTGCGCTCCACGATGAAGGCGGAGCAGAGCTTGGTGGGACGGCCGCGCTTGTCCAGCACGTTATCGGTAACGGCGATGACGATGAACACATCAGCAAAGCCTGCATTGGTGATGAAGATCTTGGAGCCGTTCAGCACCCAGTAATCGCCATCTTCCTTGGCAATGGTCTGCTGACCCTGTGCATCGGTACCAGCGCCCGGCTCGGTCAGGCCGAAAGCACCCAGCCACTCGCCGCTGCACAGCTTCGGCAGGTACTTAGCCTTCTGCTCGGGGGTGCCGTTCTCGTAAATGGGAGCAGCGCACAGGCTGGTGTGAGCAGAGACGATGACACCGGTGGTGCCGCAGACCTTGCTCAGCTCCTCCACGGCCATGACGTAGGACAGCACATCGCCGCCTGCACCGCCGACCTCAGTCGGGAAATAGATGCCCATCATGCCCAGCTTGCCCATCTTTTCGACGGTCTCCTTGGGGAAGTATTCCTCTGCGTCAACCTTCTTTGCCAGAGGCTTGACTTCGTTCTCAGCAAACTCGCGGTACATTTTCTGCACCATCTGCTGCTGCTTGGACAGAGTAAAATCCATCGCTATATCCTCCTAACAGGTCTTTTTTCATTTACCGGAATAGCCCGGTGCAAACAAATTCCTCCCGACCGCTTTCCCCGCAGCCGGGAGAAATGTTTATCAGAATTTACAGCTGGTCAACAGGGGTCTTGGTGCGGTCTGCGTTGTAAACGTAGAAGCCCTTACCAGTCTTGCAGCCCAGATTGCCGCCGCGCACCATCTTGCGGATCAGCGGGCAGGCACGGTACTTGCTGTCGCCGGTCTCGTTGTACAGCACGTCCATGATAGCCAGGCAGATGTCCAGACCGATGAAGTCGCCCAGCTCCAGGGGACCCATGGGGTGGTTAGCGCCCAGCTTCATGGCGGTGTCGATGCCAGCGATATCGGAAACGCCCTCCATCTTGATGAAGGCAGCCTCGTTGATCATGGGGATCAGGATGCGGTTGACCACAAAGCCGGCAGCCTCGTTGACCTGAACGGGGCTCTTGCCGATGGCAACGGAGATCTCCTTGATCTTCTCAACGGTCTCGGCGGGAGTGTTGCAGCCGGCGATGACCTCGATCAGCTTCATGCGGTCTGCGGGGTTAAAGAAGTGCATACCGATCAGGGGACGAGACAGACCCTTGCCGATCTCGGTGATGGACAGAGAAGAAGTGTTGGAAGCAAAGACGCACTCGGGCTTGCAGATCTTGTCCAGCTCACCGAAGGTGGTCTGCTTGACCTTCATATCCTCGAAAGCAGCCTCAACGACCAGATCGCAGTCTGCGCACAGATTTTCCTTCAGGCCCGGGGTGATGGCGGCGACGATCGCGTCAGCCTTCTCCTGAGTCATCTTTCCCTTAGCGACCAGCTTCTCGTAGCCCTTCTTGATCTTTGCCAGACCATTCTCGGCCCACTCCTGCTTGATGTCGCACAGAGCAACAGTGTTGCCCTCAACCTGTGCAAATGCCTTTGCGATGCCCTGACCCATAGTGCCAGCGCCGATAACACCGATCTTCATAGGAAATCTCTCCTTTAATATCAAAAATTATGTAATGGATTAGTTGTTGGTGAACACTGCCTTGGGCTTCGGTTTCTCACGGGACAGGAAGCAGGCCATGCCCTCCTGCTGGTCGTGGGTTTCGAAGCAATCGCCGAACAGCTTCTCCTCGACCTCAACAGCCTTCTCGATGGGCAGGCTGATGCCGTCGTTCATTGCCTTCTTGCAGTTGCGCACAGCAATGGGAGCGTTCTTTGCGATCTTGCCGGCCAGCTTCAGGACATTCTCCATCAGCTCAGCCTGCGGATACACGGCGTTGACCAGACCGATGCGGTAAGCCTCGTCAGCCTTAATGTTCAGAGCAGAGTAGACCAGCTGCTTTGCCATGCCCATGCCAACCAGACGAGCCAGACGCTGGGTGCCGCCGAAGCCCGGGGTGATGCCCAGACCGACTTCCGGCTGACCGAACACGGCGTTGTCAGAGCAGATGCGGAAATCGCAGCTCATAGCCAGCTCGTTGCCGCCGCCCAGTGCAAAGCCGTTGACGGCTGCGATGACGGGGATGGGGAAATGCTCGATCATCAGGAACACATCATTGCCCAGCTTGCCGAAGGCCTCGCCTTCTGCCTTAGTCATGGTGCTCATAGAACCGATATCAGCACCAGCAACGAAGCTCTTGTCGCCTTCGCCGGTCAGAACGATGCAGCGGACAGTCTCCTGATCGACTGCCTCAAAAGCAGCCTTCAGGTCAGCCAGAACCTCGGGGTTCAGGGCGTTCAGTGCCTTGGGACGGTCGATAGTAATGATCTCAACAGCGCCCTGCACCTCGGTTTTTACAAATGCCATTGTGAAAACCTCCATTTCATACAGTTCAGTTTTTTCAAAACAGCCCCCGGAACGCGGGAGAGCTCTCCGGTTCCCTCCGGCGCTCCGGGTCTGTGGTTCAGTCAGGATTCAGAGAAAGAGTGCTTAGTCCATCTCAACGATGGTAGCGCAGCCCATGCCGCCGCCGATGCACAGAGTAGCCAGACCCTTGTGAGCGCCACGGTGCTTCATAGCGTACAGCAGGGTGACCAGAATACGAGCGCCGGAAGCGCCGACCGGGTGGCCCAGAGCGATTGCGCCGCCGTTGACGTTCAGCTTGTCCTTATCAAAGCCCAGAGCCTCGCCGACAGCGATAGACTGTGCTGCGAATGCCTCGTTGGCCTCGACCAGATCCATATCAGCAACGGTCATGCCGGTCTTAGCCATGACCTTCTTGGTAGCAGCGATGGGGCCCAGACCCATGACCTCGGGCTCAACGCCTGCCAGAGCACCGGCGACCCAGGTTGCCAGAGGCTTCACGCCCAGCTCCTTAGCCTTCTCCTCGCTCATGACGACCAGAGCAGCAGCGCCGTCGTTGATGGCGGAAGAGTTACCAGCGGTGACGATGCCGTCTTTGGTGAAGGCGGGCTTCAGCTTTGCCAGAACCTCGGGAGCGCTCAGACGGGGGCCCTCATCGGTATCGAACACGGTGTCGCCCTTCTTGCCCTTGATGACAACAGGAACGATCTCGTCCTTGAAGGCGCCGTCCTTGATGGCCTTGTCAGCCTTCAGCTGGCTGTTGTATGAGAACTCGTCCAGCATCTCGCGGGTGATGGGGCTGTAGCCGTACTTCTTCTGGTAGGTCTCGTTGGTGCAAACGTTCTCAGCGGTCATGCCCATGTGCTTGTTGAAGCCGCAGGCATCCCACAGTGCATCGTTGACCATGGTATCCACGATCTCGCTCTTGCCCATGGGAGCGCCCATGCGGTAGCCATAGCGAGCCTTCTGCAGTGCGAAGGGAGCCATATCCATGTTCTCCATGCCGCCTGCAACAACGATATCAGCATCGCCTGCCTCGATCATCTGAGCAGCCATGTTCACGCAGTTCAGACCAGAGCCGCAGACCACGTTGACGGTGACGGCGGGGGTCTCGATGGGCAGACCAGCCTTCAGGGCAGCCTGACGAGCGACGTTCTGGCCCAGACCAGCCTGAATGACGCAGCCCATGTAAACATGATCGACCTGCTCGGGCTTGACGTTTGCACGGTTCAGAGCCTCCTTGATGACGATGGAGCCCAGCTCAGTAGCGGGAACGTTGGCCAGAGTGCCACCGAACTTGCCGATAGCGGTGCGGCATGCAGATGCGATAACGATCTTTTTCATGTGAATAGCCTCCTGAATTGTGTATGTGTGTTACTTATCGGTTACCCATTTATCAAAACGCCCTGCGGCATTTTTGCGGTATCAGATTTCTTCCCTCTCCCGGAGCTGTGCGTATTTTTCGCTGACGGCTTTTTCCACATTGGGTGTGACGAACTTGCTGATGTCACTGCCGTAGTACGCTGCTTCCTTTACGATGGTGGAGGAAAGATAACTCCATTTGATGCTGGTGGCAAGGAACATGGTCTCGATGCCGGGCATCAGTGCGTGGTTGGTCTGCGCAAGCTGGATCTCGTTTTCAAAGTCCGTTACCGCCCGCAGCCCCCGCACCATTACGGATGCGTGACGTTTTTTTGCGAACTCCACGGTCAGGCCGTCGAAACTTTCCACGGTCACGTTGGGGATGTTCTTGCAGCATTCCTGCAGCATAGCCACCCGCTCTTCCACTGTGAACAGCGGATGCTTGGCGCTGTTGATCAGCACCGCCACGATGAGGTGGTCGTTGATCTTTGCTGCGCGCTTGATGATATCAAGATGTCCCTTGGTGACCGGATCGAACGACCCGGGATAAACTGCTGTTGCCATCGGTCAGTGTCCTCCTTGTGCGCTGTAATTACTAAGCGCGATGTGGTTCTGCCATGATAGCACTTTCCAGCCTTGGGTGCAACCTGAAACTGCTGCGGTGCGTTTTATCGTTAAATTTTAAACGAATCATCCCGCACTGCTCCGCAGTTGCTTCCCACGCTATTAGTAAAGCACATCGTCAAAATTTTATCAAGTCTTTTTCTCAACTTTTTTGTTTTTTGCGTACCAAACAATCCCCACATAAAGCTAAGAAAACTGTTCATTATGCTATACTGGCTGTTTTTTAGCCAAAACTATTGATTCTACACTTTGTTAATGTTATAACTAAGTTGAGCTGTTCTGCGCAGAGCGGAGCACACACTGCTGCCTTGTTTATAAGGTTACCATACAGATGTGGCAAAACGGTGTGCATTCCGCAAAACAGGCGTAAAACAGCTGCATAATTTGTCCGCACAGAATTGTTTACAATTCTTTTATGTATTTTAAGAGAGGATGGTTTATAATGGATTGCAAGGAACTGTACGCACAGAAGCTTATGACTGCTGCGCAGGCTGCCGCTCTGGTCAAAAGCGGCGACTGGGTGGATTACGGCTGGGCTGTGAACACCCCTGTGGCCGTGGACGCCGAGCTGGCAAAACGCCTGCCGGAGTTGGAAGGAGTCAACTTCCGGGGCGGCATCCTGATGTGGGTGCCGGAGATCTTCCAGATCGACGACCCTGCTGCCCACATGACATGGAACAGCTGGCACATGGGCGGCATTGAGCGCAAGGCTATTGCGCAGGGTTTCTCCTTCTACTCCCCCATCCGCTACTCTGAGCTGCCCCGCTACTACCGCGAGAGCAGCGACCCCGTGGATGTGGCAGTATTTCAGGTGACCCCCATGGACGAGCACGGCTACTTCAACTTCGGCCCCAGCGCTTCGCATCTGGGTGCTGTGTGCGAAAAGGCCAAGAAGATCATCGTGGAGGTCAACACCAATATGCCGCGCTGCCTTGGCGGCATGGAGAACTGCGTACACGTTTCTCAGGTGAGCGGCATTGTGGAGGGCGCAAATCCCCCCATCGGCCAGATGGCAGCTGCCGGTGCCGCTACTGAGGTTGACCTGAAGGTAGCCAACCTCATCGTGCCGCAGATTCCTAACGGTGCCTGCCTGCAGCTGGGCATCGGCGGTATGCCCAACGCCATCGGCGGGCTGATCGCGCAGAGCGATCTGAAGGATCTGGGCGTGCACACCGAGATGTATGTGGATGCCTTTGTGGATATTGCCAAGGCCGGCAAGATCAACGGCAGCCGCAAGCAGCTGGACAAGGGCCGTCAGGTCTACGCCTTTGGTGCCGGCACCCAGAAGATGTACGATTACCTGAACGATAACCCGGAGTGTATGTCTGCCCCGGTGGACTACACCAACGACATCCGCAGCATTTCCGCACTGGACAATTTCATTTCCATCAACAATGCCGTGGATATCGACCTGTTTGGTCAGGTGAACGCCGAAAGCGCCGGTGTGAAGCACATTTCCGGTGCAGGCGGTCAGCTGGACTTCGTGCTGGGCGCATACCTTTCCAAGGGTGGCAAGAGCTTTATCTGCCTGTCCTCCACCTTCTTTAATAAAAAGACCGGCCAGCTGGAAAGCCGCATTCGTCCCACGCTGGAGAACGGCAGCATCGTTACCGACACCCGCGCCAACGTGCACTACCTGTGCACCGAGTATGGCTGCGTGAACCTGAAGGGCCTGACCTCCTGGGAAAAGGCCGAGGCTCTGATCAGCGTGGCACACCCGGACTTCCGTGAGGAGCTGATCCGCGAGGCTGAAAAGCTGCATATCTGGCGCAGAAGCAACAAAATTTAATAAGCGCTGTGGGTATTCCCGCTGCCCGCAGCAGGAATGGAGTTTGTCATGATGGACAAAAAGCCGCACATCAAACCGTATCTCTATGGGATGCTCGCAGGGTTTGGTGCCATTGCACTGAGCATCATCTTCTTTTTCCTCATTTACCGCTTTGACGGCTTCGGCTCGGCTATCTCTACCCTGACCGGCATCCTGATGCCCTTTATCTACGGTGCCGTCATTGCCTACCTGCTCAAGCCGGTGTGCAACAGCATCGAAAGCTTTCTGCGCCGGTTCATCCCGGAAAAGATGAATGGTCTGATCAACGCGCTGTCCGTGGCGCTTACCATCCTGTTCGGGCTTTTGCTGGTGTATGCACTTGTCATGATGATCGTGCCGCAGCTGATTACCAGCGTGACTACCCTGTACTACACCGCGCAGGCCAACATTACAAAGTTCATGAACTGGGCAAACCATCTGGAGTTTATTGAAAAGAACGAACAGATCACGGAGCTGCTCAATTCGGCTTACGCTGCCCTGAATACCAATCTAGACACATGGAACACATGGCTCAAGAACACCCTGCTGCCCTCCATGCAGAACATTGTAAGCGGCGCAGCCATTGGTGTGCTGAACGTGGTGACGGTGGCCAAGAACCTGATCATCGGCATCATCGTGGCGGTGTATATGCTGGCCAGCCGCAAGCGGTTCGTGCAGCAGGGCAAGCTGGTGCTGCACAGCATCGTCCGTCCCCGCTGGGCGCAGCTGATCACTGAGGAAGTGAAGTACGCCGATCGGATGTTCGGTGGCTTTATCAATGGCAAGATCATGGACTCTGCCATCATCGGCGTGCTGTGCTATATCGGCTGCCTGATCTTCAAGTTCCCCAGTGCGCTGCTGGTGTCGGTGATCATCGGTGTGACCAACGTGATCCCCTTCTTCGGTCCCTTCATCGGTGCCATTCCCGCCACCCTGCTCATTCTCATCCAGAACCCCATCAAGGCGCTGTGGTTCGTGCTGTTCGTACTGGTTTTGCAGCAGCTGGACGGCAACATCATCGGACCCAAGATTCTTGGCAACACCACCGGCCTTTCCAGCTTCTGGGTACTGTTCGCCATCCTGCTGTTTGGCGGCCTGTGGGGCTTTGTGGGCATGATCGTTGGCGTGCCGCTGTTTGCCGTTATCTACGATGTCATCAAAAAGCTGGTCATCCACGGCTTGCAGCGCAATCAGGAATTGACCCTGCTGAACAGCTATCACGACCAGTTCGGCGACCCCGCAGACGATGCCTCGGCACAGCCTGCTGAAAACCAGTAAAACCTTCCCTGCCCCGCATCAGAGCACTTCCGATGCGGGGTATTTTTTAGCCATGCCGTATCATAAGAACGTATATAAAGGAGAACGATTTAATGGGTATTAAAATGATGTTATTGGGTATCGCCGTTATTCTGGCTGGGATTGCCTTATCTATAAGTAATATTTTTGCTTTTGTTGGTGGAGCCGCAGGTCTTTTAATCACAATTGCCGGTATGCTTGTACGGGGCAAAAACACAACCGAGAAATAATTCACGGAGGTTTGACAAATGACTTACACAATTGCGATCATTTCTACTTTAGCGGCATGGTTCGTTGGACTATTTGCAGACGTAAACATCGATTTTGGAGACCCACAAGGTTTTTTAGCTCTCAGGGTGCTGTTTCCTGTTTTAGCTATGGGAATTTGTATTCTAAAGGCAATTAAAGAAAGCGACAAGAAATAAATAGCCGCCAACATGCACAGCAAAACCCCCGCCTTATGTTCCGGGTAGGAACACAGGGCGGGGGTCTTGTTATTGTTTTGAATCAGGTTTCAGCTCAGTCCAGCGGCTGAGTGGGCTTCCAATCCTTATAGTTTTCGTACCGACTCTCGCGGATCTTGTGGTGAGACCAGATCTCATCAGCGGTGGGCTGCCAGTCGGCAGCGTAAGCCTTGCACTTCTCGCACAGGTGCTCGACACTTTCCGGGGACTGCAGGTCGGTGCTGTGAGCACCGGTCTCGTGCACCATCTTTTCCAGCAGCTCCGGGTTTTCCAGCATCGGGCAGGGACGCAGATGGTTCTTGTTGAAGGGCTGGCCGTTGTGGTAAGCCATGAACAGCGGGCTGTGCAGGATCTCCAGAATAGACTGGTCGTGGATATTGGCGTTGGAGTAGTGGATGAACACGCAGGGCTCGGCGTCACCAGCAGAGTTGATATGGAAGTAGTTGCGGCCACCGGCGATGCAGCCGCCCACGAACTCGCCATCGTTCTGGAAGTCCATGGGGTAGAACGGGATATCGCACGCAGAAGAGCGCAGATAGCGGATACGGTCGATCATATACTTGCGCTGTTCCGGGGTGGGCATCAGCTCCGGGGCGGCCTCGTTGCCCACGGGCATATAGTGGAAGTAGAAGCCGAAGTGTGCCCCCTTCTCGCACAGGAACCGCATGAACGCATCGTTGGTGACGGCGTCGATGTTCTGGCGGGTGTAGCAGATGGAGGTGCCGAAGATAATGCCGTACTTCTTGAGCAGATCCATGGCGTGCATCACAGCGGCATAGTGACCTTCGCCGCGGCGGGCGTCGTTGGTCTCCGGGGTGCCCTCGATGGACAGCATAAAGGCGATATTGCCCAGACGCCGCACCTCTTCACAGAAGGGCTCGTCGATGAGGGTGGAGTTGGTGTAGATGGCAAACTGCACATCGTTGTGCTTTTCTGCCAGCTTGAGTACGTCCTTCTTGCGCACCAGCGGCTCGCCGCCGGTCAGCATATACAGGTACACGCCCAGCTCCTTGCCCTGCGTGACGATCTTGTCCATATCCTCAAAGCTGAGGTTGTTCTTGTGACCGTACTCGCCTGCCCAGCAGCCCACGCAGTGCATATTGCAGGCAGAGGTAGGGTCGAACAAAATCAGCCAAGGGATGTTGCACTGGTACTTGACACGGTTCTCACGGATCATCTTAGTGCCGCGGAAGAAGGCTTCGTAGCCCAGATTCAGCGCGGTGGTACGCGCCACATGGGGGTCGGTCTGGTCCAGCACGCAGTTAATGAGTTTCGTCCACTTGCTGTTGGGGTCGGTCAGCACCTTTTTGGCGTTCTCGTAGGTCTCGTCGCTGAAGCCGCTGCCGTAGAACTGCTTTGCAGCATCTACCAGCTGGTTCATCGTCTTTTCACGGTCTTGCTCGGCGCGGGAAAGCGCCACGTCCACTATTTTACCAAGCGCAGCACGCTGCATCTTGTGAGTCAGATTCTCAAGAGATGTATTCATAGCTTTTTCCTCCCGAAATGATTCCTTTGGAAATCCTTATTTTGCTTGACCACATCTTACTACTTTGCGTGTTTTTGTGCCATAAACAGAAAATACGCCGTGATGGAAAACCCATCACGGCGCGCTCTTTGATAAAATTTTATTGAAGCCACTCGGATAAAAAGCGCTTCATTCCTCTATTTTCAGGCTGCCGGTGCTCAGGCGGCACAGTGCCCGGCGGAAATCCCCGTGGATCATGGTGCTCACCCGCTCCACCATCTTCTTGGGGTCGCCTTTCATATCCCGGCGAGTCCATTCCAGCGTCATGCCCACCAGTGCATACTTGTAAAAATCGACAACGAACTGCTTATCTGCGTCCTGCACGGTGATATCGTGGCATTCACGGTCCGCAAAATCCTTCAAGATGGGGTCCAGCAGCCTATAAAGGTACTGTTCCACCTGTTCCCTGCCCACCGAACGGTAAACGTTGAGCACAAGGGTCTTGTTGTCCTGCAGCTGGTGTAGGACGTCCAAATAGGCTTCGCTCCATGTACCAAAGCCCCGGCGGCCTTCCATTGCCTTGGCGGCATCCTCCGCTAAGATCCAGTCCACCAGATCGTAAATATCTTTGAAATGGTAATAAAAGGTCATGCGGTTGACCCCGCAGTCCTCGGTGATATCGTTGATCGTGATCTTGTTCAGGGGCTTTTCCAGCAGCAGCTTCTTCAAAGATGCCTCCAGTGCCCGTTTCGTCGTTTGTGACACAAAAACCCATCCTTTCCCGGCAGACACCTCTGCCGCTTACAGTAGATCTGTGGATGATATCCCATGATTTATTTTACCGCAAAACATGACCTTATTTCAAGTAAAGATTCTTATCTTTTTATGAAGTTTGTGTGTGCGCTGCCCGCCCCGGTGGGGCTGTTTTTACATTATATCCGCCAAAAATAAGACAAAAGTCTTGATTTTCTCCCAGCGGTTGCTTAGAATGAATAAGAAGCAGAATTTTATGCAGTGCATACCTGCCGAGGGAGGGTTATTACTATGATGAAAACCATTGGGTTTTTAGGCTGTGGAAACATGGGCGGCGCTATTGCACGTGCTGTGTGCAAGGCTACCGAGCCTGAGAATGTATTTCTGGCTAACCGCACGGCGGCCAAGGCCGAAGCGCTGGCCGCAGAGCTGGGCTGTCAGACGGCTACCAACGCCGAGGTTGCCGGGGACTGCGACCTGATCTTTCTGGCGGTAAAGCCCCAGATGATGGAGGCCATGCTGGAGCCCCTGCGGTTCATCCTTGCCGAGCGCACCAAGCGGTTCGTGCTGTGCACCATGGCTGCCGGTCTGCCGATGGCACGCATTCAGGAGATGGCGGGCGGCGACTACCCTGTCATCCGCATCATGCCCAACACCCCGGCATCGGTGGGCGAAGGCATGATCCAGTATTGCTCCGTCAACGTGACCGTCGAGGAGGAGGCTGCATTCTGCCAGCTGATGGCTCCCGCCGGGCGTCTGGACGCCGTAGCCGAGGGCATGATCGATGCTGCAAGCTGCGTCTCCGGCTGCGGCCCGGCATGGGTGTACCAGTTTATTGAAGCGCTGGCCGATGGCGGCGTGGCCTGCGGTCTGCCCCGGGCAAAGGCACAGGAATACGCCGCACAGATGGTGCTGGGCAGCGCAAAGCTGGTGCTGGAAAGCGGCAAGCACCCCGGCGCGCTGAAGGATGCTGTGTGCAGCCCCGGCGGCAGCACCATTCAGGGCGTGCGGGTACTGGAAGAACATGGGCTGCGCGGTGCGGTGATGGATGCCGTGCTGGCTGCTTACGACAAAACAAAGGAAATGGGAAAGGGTTAATGGAATCATGCGCATCGTTGTGAAAGTGGGCACCTCCACATTGGCATACCCCACCGGGCGGTTGAACATCCGCCATGCAGAGGAACTGGTCAAGGTATTGAGCGATTTAAAGAACGAGGGACACGAGGTCATTCTGGTATCCTCCGGCGCTATCGGCATGGGCGTGGGCAAGCTTTCGCTGCCTGCACGCCCAAAGGATACCACCACCAAGCAGGCCTGCGCTGCCGTGGGACAGTGCGAGTTGATGTACACCTACGACCGGCTGTTCAGTGCCTACGATCACACGGTAGCGCAGATCCTGCTTACCGGCGTGGACGTGGAGCACACCGAGCGCCGGGTGAACATCCAGAACACCCTGACCCGTCTGCTGGAACTGGGTGCACTGCCCATCATCAATGAAAATGATAGCGTTGCCACCGATGAGATTACCTCCATTGGCGACAATGACACGTTGGCTGCTATTGTGGCCTGCTGCTGCAAGGCCGACTTGCTGGTGCTGCTGAGCGACATCGACGGCCTGTACACTGCCAACCCCCACACCCACCCGGATGCGGCACTGATCCCGCTGGTGGAGGAGATCACCCCGGAGGTGATGGCGCTGGCAGACGGTGCAGGCTCTGCACTGGGCACCGGCGGCATGGCAACCAAGCTGCGGGCTGCCCGCATGGTGACCGGCAGCGGTGCAGATATGGTCATTGCCAACGGCGCACACCCGGAACTGCTGTATGATATCGCTGCGGGCAAGCCCATCGGCACCCGCTTTGCCGGGCACAAGCAGCCCACACTGTCCACACAGGAGGTTTGAGCTATGACCACACAGGAAATTCTGGAAGCCGCCCGCGGGGCAAAGGCTGCGCTGGCACTGGCTGATAGCGCCAGCCGCGCACAGACACTGCGCAGTATGGCTGCGCAGCTGTGCAGCCCGGCAAACATGACGGCTATCCTTGCCGCCAACGCTGACGATATGGCCGCCGCAAAGGGACATATCAGCGAGGTGATGCTGGATCGTCTTGCCCTGACCGAGGAGCGCATCCGCGCCATGGCAAAGGGCATTGAAGAGGTCGCTGCCCTGCCCGACCCGGTGGGCCGGGTGCTGAAGCGGGTGGAGCGCCCCAACGGGCTGGTGATCGAAAAGACCGCCGTGCCCATGGGTGTGATTGCCATCATCTACGAGAGCCGTCCCAACGTAACCAGCGATGCCGCCGCCCTTGCCATCAAGAGCGGCAACGCCTGCATCCTGCGCTGCGGCAAGGAAGCATGGCGCAGCGCCAACGCCATTGTGCAGGCACTGCGGCAGGGGCTGCGGGAGAACGGCCTGCCGGAAAATGCGGTCTGCCTGATCGAGGACACCACCCACGCCTCTGCCAACGCCCTGATGACTGCCGTGGGCTATGTGGATCTGCTGATCCCCCGGGGCGGTGCAGGGCTGATCCGCGCCTGCGTGGAAAACGCCAAGGTGCCCTGCATCCAGACCGGTACCGGCATCTGCCACATTTTTGTGGACGACACCGCCGATCAGGCCAAGGCGCTGGATATTATTGAGAACGCCAAGGCCAGCCGCCCCAGCGTGTGCAACGCCGAGGAGGTGTGTCTGGTGCACTCTGCCATTGCGCAGGAGTTTCTGCCCAAGCTCGCGCAACGTCTTGGCCCCGACCGCGTGGCTGCGGGCAAGCTGCCGGTAGAGCTGCGGCTGGACACGCGCGCTGCCGCCATCATTTCCGGCACACCTGCCGGTCCTGCGGACTTTGACACCGAGTTTCTGGACTACATCCTTGCCGTCAAGGTGGTGGACAGTGTAGATGAGGCCATTGCCCACATTGCGCAGCACTCCACCGGCCATAGCGAGGCCATTCTGACCCGGACGCAGGCAGACGCTGACCGGTTCACCGCTGCAGTAGACAGCGCCGCTGTGTATGTGAACTGCTCCACCCGCTTTACCGACGGCGGCGAGTTTGGTCTGGGCTGCGAGATGGGCATCTCTACCCAGAAGCTGCACGCCCGGGGTCCCATGGGGCTGGAGGAACTTTGCAGCTACAAGTACATCATTCACGGTGATGGGCAGATCCGGTGATCTCCCCTGCCCCGTCTTCTTCATAATTTTTTTACAATTCTGTCCGGCCTGCGGGCGCGGCAGAGCAAGTTTTTCACAGTTGAAAAAAATTTCCTGTACAGGCCGATGCAAACTGCTTTGGCCTGTATTTTTGTTTTATCGGGATGGACTGTATTTCGATTCAAGTGAAAAAGTGAAAAATATTTCACTTTTTCCAGAAAACGGATTTTCTTGGATGGTGGTATGTATCCAAGAATTCGCCGTTTCTCACAATGTAAAAGTAGCACTTTTATGTTTTTATAGGTTAAAAAAGCAAAATTTTCTCTTGACAGAGCGTTTTCTGTGCGGTAAAATTATAGTGTAAGGTTTGATATCGATTTCACTCTCGTTTCACAGAACTTCAAAAATTCGTACATCACAACTGGTACTATGTAAAAATAAGTAAAGGAGAGAGCATCCTATGACGATCGCAATTCTTGCCCACGATTCCCGCAAAGAACTGGCTCTGCAGTTCTGTACCGCTTACAGTGCCATCCTTTCCCGCAATAATGTTATCGCCACCGGTACCACCGGCCGGATGCTTGCGCAGACTACTGGTCTGCCGGTGCATTGCTACCTCTCCGGCAAGCTGGGCGGTGTACAGCAGATCACCTCCCGCGTTGCCTGCGATGAGGTGGATCTGGTGCTGTTCTTCCGCGACCCGCTGAAGGCCGATGCCGCCAGCCTGACCGAACAGAATCTGCTGCGCCTGTGCGATATGCACAGCGTACCCATTGCCACCAACATTGCTACCGCAGAGGTGCTGTTGCGTGGTCTGGATCAGGGAGATCTGGACTACCGCGAAGGGATGCACCCGGCTATGATCGAGCCGATCCCCGCCATGCAGGCCCGTGCCGTGTAAGCGTTTATTTGTGTGTTACTTTGTGTATAGAGGGAAAAAAGGAGCTATCGCAGCGTGTTGTGCGATAGCTCCTTTTGTTATAATGATATCCTGCCCGCAGGGCAAACATTACTCCTTAAAATAAGCTTTCTGGACAGCAAGCAGCACACCGGCGCGGCTGGCGGCAAAGTTCAGGCCGCCCTGCAAATAACAGGTATAAGGGGCGCGCAGAGGACCGTCGCAGGAAAGCTCGATGGTGCTGCCCTGCGTAAAGCTGCCGCTGGCCATGACCACCTCGTCGGTGTAGCCCGGCTCCGGGCTGGGTTCCGGGGCGGCGTAGCTGTCCACGGGGCTGGCAGCCTGAATGCCCTGACAGAAGCCGATGAGCGCCTCTGCCGTACCGGCATCAAAGCAGGTGACGATATCGTTGTGAGCCTCGCAGTAGCGTGGGATGGGCTTTTTGCCCAGCAGCTCCAGCATACACTGGGCATAGATGGCGGTCTTAATGGCCTCGCACACCACGCCGGGGGCGTAGTAGAAGCCCAGATACATATCCCGGGGGGTCTCCAGCGTGCAGCCCAGCTCCTTGCCAAGGCCGGGGGCGTTCAGGCGGTAAGCGCACAGTTCCACCAGATCCTTGCGACCCACGATGTAGCCGCCGGTGGGAGCAATGCCGCCGCCGGGGTTCTTGATCAGGCTGCCCACTGCGATATCCGCGCCCACCTGACAGGGCTCCTGCGTCTGGGTGAACTCGCCGTAGCAGTTGTCCACAAAAATGATGATCTCCGGGTTTGCGGCGCGGGCGGTATCGGCAATTTTGCGGATGGTAGCCAGATCAAAGGCGTTGCGCTGTAAATAGCCGCGGCTGCGCTGGATGTGGCATACCTTTGCACTAGGGGCTTTTTTGGCGATCAGGTCGTAGTCCGGGGTGAAGTCTGCTTTAAGGGGGGCTTCGTCATAGTTTACGCCGTAGTCCATCAGGGTACCGGTGCCCTTGCCCTTGCCGTCCAGACCAATGACGCCCTCCAGCGTATCGTAGGGGCGGCCGGTGGCGGCCAGCAGGGTGTCCCCTGCCCGTAGCAGACCGAACAGCGCCACCGCCAGCGTGTGGGTGCCGCTCTGGAACTGGCTGCGCACCAGTGCATCCTCTGCGCCCATGACCTGCGCAAAGATCTGCTCCAGCTTGGCACGGCCGGTATCCCACAGGCCGTAGCCGGTGGTGCCCAGCATATCGGTGGAGGACATCTGGGTATCGGCAAAGGCCTTGAGCATTTTCAGCTGGTTGAAATCCCGGATCTCCTCCATCTGGCGGAAGTAGGGTTGGCACAGCTCCATGGCCTTTTCGTCCAGCGCCAGCACCTCGGGCTTATAATCAAAAAAGTGGTTCAGAATCGACATTATAACGTGATAGTTCCTTCCTGTTATTATTGGGTTCTTTGTGCAAGAAGCTTTAGCATTTCTCGGGCACATAGCGGGCGTACTCTGCCTGTTTTGCAAAGCCAAGGCGGGTATAAAACCGCACCCGCTCCGGTGCACAGAGGAACACCGGGCGCAGCCCTTCGGCGGCAAGGCTGTTTGCCATTTCCACAATGAGCCGCCCGCCGATGCCTTTGCCCCGCAGCGGCTCTGCGGTCTGCCCACAGGCCATATATGCCTGCCCATTGCACAGGGCATAAGCGCCCACGGTGCAGACGACTGTACTCCCCTGCTCCAATGTCCACGCCACTGCCCTGCCCCGGCTGCGCTTTGTGCACAGTTCTGAGTAAAAATCTGCCTGCCGGGCGGGGTCTGCTGGGTAAAGCGCTGCTGCCACCCGGGCGGCGGGTGCTTCCCGGCAGAGGGATAGCTGTGCCCACAAAGCTTCGTCCACGGCAGGCAGGGGCAGCGGCCCAGCCTGCGGCAGACCGAACACGGTCAGTGCTTCCGCCTTGTGCCAGCCGTCCGGCGGCGGGCAGACAGTCCCGTCCAGAATGGCGCTCTCGCACCCGCAGAAGGACAAAAAGCCTGCCAGTTCTGCGGGGTTTGCGTGCCCGGCCAGCCATGCCGTGCTGCCGGAAAGTTCCAGCGCCAGCGTAGGGCCCGCGTAGAACCGCCACGGCTGACTTTTGCGAAAGAGCGTACAATCCAGCGGCAGCAGAGCGTCCAGCACCGGCAGATCCCGGCAGGCATTCGCGAACCGGGTACGGCGCTTTGCATCCTTTACCTGTGCAATCACTTGAGCGCGTTGACGATCTTTTTGAACTCGCGGCCGCGCACCTCAAAGTTGGGGTACAGGTCAAAAGAAGCACTTGCCGGAGACAGGATGATGATGTCGCCCGGCTTTGCGGCGGCACGTGCCAGCTCTACGGCGTGCTGCATATTGTCTGCGTGCTGAATGGGCAGAGCGGCCTCGTCAAAGCCGGGACACTCCCGCACAGCCTGCTCGATGCGGGGGCCAGTAGCGCCCATCAGCACCAGATTTTTGACGTGGGCGATGATCTCCGGTGCCAGCGGCTCGTAGGGGATGTGCTTATCGTAGCCGCCCGCGATGAGGATGACCTTCCGGTCAAAGCTGCGCAGACCGGCGATGGTGCGGGTGGGGCTGGTGCCGATGGAATCGTTATAGTACAGCACGCCGTCCAGAGTACGCACCGGCTCGATGCGGTGCTCTACGCCGGTAAAGGTGCTGCCCACCTGACGGATAGCTTCTACGGGCACCTCGCCCCACACGGCAGCGGCAGCAGCCAGCAGGTTTTCGATGTTGTGCAGACCGCGCAGCTTGACATCCTTCTGGGCAAGGAAGGGGGTCACGACACCATCCTCGGCCATGCAGAGCATGCCGTCCTCCTTGCGCAGGAAGGCACCGTTGTCGGTATCGTGCAGGCGGGTGAACCACACCTGCTTGCCCTTGCAGTCTGCCTGCATGGAGCGGCTGATCTCGTTTTCATAGCCCAGCACGGCGCGGCAGGGCTGCTTCTGGTACAGCAGGATATTGCGCTTGGCATCAATGTATTCCTGCATATCCTTGTGGTGATCCAGATGGTTCGGGGTCACGTTGGTAACCACCGCAATGTCGGGGCTGGCGTGCATGCTGATCAGCTGGAAGCTGGACAGCTCTACCACAGCCACATCCTCCGGGGATACTTCCGGCAGCATGGGCAGCAGTGCTGCGCCGATGTTGCCGCCCAAATGCACCTTGCGGCCTGCGGCCTCGTAGAATTTGGAGATAAGGGTTGTGGTGGTGGTCTTGCCGTCCGAGCCAGTCACGGCCACGATCTCGCAGGGGCAGAAATCGAAGAACAGTTCCACCTCACTGGTGACCATGGTGCCGGCGGCCATGGCATCCTGCAGGGGCTTTTCAAAGTAACCCACAAAGCCCGGGGTGCGCATGATGATGTCCTGTCCCTTGAAGCCGTCCAGATAGTTTTCGCCAAGGCTCAGGTCGATGCCCAGCTCCCGGATGGTGGCGGCGTAATCGCCAAAGTCCTCCACGCTCTTTTTCTGGTCGCACAAAGTCACATGAGCGCCCAACTCCACAAACTCCTTGATGAGGGTCTTGTGGCTGACGCCTGCGCCGATAAAGGCGACCTTTTTGCCCTGAATAAGCTGGGCAAGCTTCTGCTGATCTTTCTGCATAAAAACAGTTCCTCCTCTAATAGGATCATGGTATAACACCGCGCCGCACGGGCAGCGCGGGGATCACTTCGCTGTACCATTATAGTCCATTTGCGCGCAATTGGCAACGGAAAACCGCACAGTCTGCTTCAAAAAGCCCGATAAATTCACAAAAAGGCAATTGTTTTTTCTGCTGCTTTCTGCTACACTTGTCGTTGCAGAGCGTTTTTTGCCGTTTCTGCGCGAAGATAAACGGAATGAGGTTATTCTTTTTGAAACGATGGTTGCGTTTTACCGCAGCGGTGCTGGCTGCTGCGTTTCTTTTTGCTCTGACCGGCTGTGGCAGCTCCACAAACTCTGCCAGCTTTACTTGGTTTGTGGACAGCATCCCCGCAAATCTGGACCCGCAGGTAGCCTCCGGTGCATCGGATGTCATCGCCTGCGAGAATCTGTACGGCACGCTGGTGCGCAAGGACCCGGACGGCGAACTTGTGCCGGGGCTCTGTGAGAAGTGGACGGTCTCCTCAGACGGGCTGACCTACACCTTTACCCTGAAGGACGGCCTGACCTACGCTGCCGCCAAGGGTGCCGCCACAGAGTACGACATTACCGCCGAGGATTTTGTATTTGCGTTCCGGCGCATTTTCCATGCCGAGACTGCCTCGCCCTATGCGGTGGAGTTTTCCGCCATTCAGAACAGCGCCGCCGTGCTGGCGGGGCTTGCAGACGAAAGCAGTCTGGGCGTTTCGGCCAATGGACCGCTGACGTTGGTGTTCCGGCTGAGCGAGCGGGACGATAACTTTTTAGCAAAGCTGGCCATGCCCGGTGCAGCCCCCTGTGACGAGGCCTTTTTTGAGAGCACCCGGGGCACCTACGGACTGACCGCCAAGACTACGCTTGCCAGCGGCAGCTTTTACCTGTACAACTGGACGGCAAACGGCCTGTTTTTGCGCCGTACTGTGGAAAGCCCGCTGGTCGGCAGTCTGCGTCTGGTGCAGGACACCAGCGGCAGCGGCAAGAGCGCGGCCCAGCTCATTGCTGATGGCAAATGCTCTGCCGCGCTGGACGAGAGCGGCGAAGCCACCAGCTTACAGACGGTAAGCTATTCCGACACCACATGGGCGCTGCTCTTCAACGCGGCAGAGGGGTCGGTGTTCCAGAACCAGCAGCTGCGGCAGGCGCTGGCCGGTATTGCCCGGGAAAACGCCGATGTGCCCTCCAACGGCCTGTACGCCGCTGCAAAGGGGCTTGTACCGGAGGGTCTGACCGTGGATGGGCTGGACTACCGCGAAACTGCCGGGGATCCCCTACCCACCATCCCGGAGCCAAAGGCTCTGTATCTGGCTGCGCGGCAGGGCATGGCGACTTCGGATTTTTCCGGTGTGACCCTGCTGCTGCCCAAGAACGCCGGGCTGGGCGAACTGGCCGACCAGATCAACAGCGCATGGCAGAAGGAGTGTTCCCTGTTCTTCTCGGTGGAAGAGGTAGAGCAGGACGAGTTTGACGCCCGCATTGCCGCCGGGAAATACACCATTGCCCTTGCGCCCATCCGTGCCGAGGGCGGCAGCGTATATCAGATGCTGCAGCAATTCACCGCTGAGGGCGGCAGCCTGACCGGCTACGCCGATACTGTTTATGCCGACCGGCTGGCACTGAGCGCACAGCAGACCGGCAAGGACCGTTGCGCTCTGTTGGCGCAGTGCGAGCGGCAGCTGCTGGAAAGTTGCACCGTGGTGCCCCTGATGGCGCAGCAGAAACGTCTGCTGCTGGCAAACGGCGTGCGCGACTTGGTATTCGACCCGTTCTTCCCGGTGCTGGACCTGACTTGGGCCAAAATGAGCTGACCGCAAATTTCGTGCGGAAAAGCCTTGACATTCCTGCCCTGCTTTGTTACAATAATGGAGCACTTGCAGGGTTAGCTCATCCGGTAGAGCGACTGCTTCCCAAGCAGTAGGCGGCGGGTTCGAGTCCCGTATCCTGCTCCAGAATATGGCGGTGAAACGTTCAAAATTCGTTCGTTTCACCGCTTTTTTGTTTGTGTCCATTTCAAAAAATGACGTAAAATTTTGTGTTTTCCTCTCATATCATAATCTAGCAGATAATGGAGCAAACAAAGGAACAAAAAACACTCCCGGGCTTTTTATGGAAAGTTCGGGAGTGTTTGCGTTTACTTGATTTTATGCCGTGTTACTTTGCAACGAGCTCTGCGGCAAGGGCGTCCATCTGTGCCTCGGCGGCGGCGTTGACGGCAGAGCGGATGGTGACAACGTTCTCACAGAGGGTGATGTTCTTCATGCTCTCCAGCTCGGCACGCATAAGCTTTGCAGCCATGGGTGCCCAAGTGCCGTTTTCCATCAGGCCGACGGTGCGGTTCTGGAAGCTCTTGGTCTTGAGGTGAGTCAGCAGATTCTCCATCGGCGGGAAGAGGAAGCCGTCGTAGGTGGCGCAGGCCAGCACGATCTTACCGCAGCGGAAGGCTTCGGTAACGGCATAGGAAACATCCGTGCGGGTCAGATCCATCTCCACCACCTTTGCGCCCTGTGCACGCAGCTTTTCAGCCATGGTGTGGGCAGCGGCACGGGTGTGGCCGTGGATGGAGGCACTGGCTACCAGAATCTTTTCCGGCTCCTCGGCCTTGTAGCTGGACCAGAGATCGTAGTAGTTCAGGTACTTGCTCAGATCACCGGTAAGCACCGGGCCGTGCAGCGGGCAGATCGTCTTGATGTCCAGTGCCGCAGCCTTTTTGAGCAATGCCTGCACCTGCGGGCCGTACTTGCCCACAATGTTCAGGTAGTAGCGGCGGGCTTCGCTGGCCCAGTCGGCGTTTTCGTCAAACTTTGCCACTGCACCAAAGCGGCCAAAGCCATCGGCGGAGAACAGCACCTTCTCGCTGCTCTCGTAGCTGACCATGACCTCCGGCCAGTGCACCATGGGGGCAAACACAAAGGTGAGGGTGTGGGCACCAAGGCTCAGGCTCTCGCCGTCCTTCACTACCACGCGGCGCTCCGGGGCAATGGCATCTGCGCCAAAGAACTGCTCCATATACTGGAAGGTCTTGGCGTTGCCTACCACCTGCATCTCCGGGTAGAGGGCTGCCAGCTTTGCCACGTTGGCACCGTGATCCGGCTCCATGTGGGAGACCACCAGATAGGCGGGCTTGCGGCCGCCCAGTGCCTCGGCAAGGTTTTCCAGCCAAGGCTCGGTGGCGCGGGCGTCCACCGTGTCCAGAATGGTGGTCTTTTCGTCCAGAATGACATAGGAATTATAGCTGACCCCGGTGGGCACCGGATACTGGCTCTCGAACAGGTCGATGGTAGTATCGTCCACGCCCACACCAAGGATGGCTTCGCTGATTTTTTTCATGCTCATACCGTTCAGACTCCTTTTGGGTTTATCTTGTGCCGTAAATTGGCAAATATTTCTGAGAACAATTCCTATTGTAGCACATCGTCAGAAATTTCGCAAGGGATAATGCGGGGAGCTTCTGCGCATCAAAGCTCTTCCCCGCTCTCCGGCAGACGTGCTGTTACCGGTCTGCCCGGCTCGGTGTCCAGTTCCAGCAGGGTGGCGGCGGTGTTCTCGTCCAGCGTCTGCACTGCACGCAGCTTGCGGCTGATGGCGCGGCTGCGCACCCCGATGAGGTTGTCCAGCTCTTCGTCCGTCTGGCGCAGGCGCTGCTGCATCTTGGAAAGCCCCTGCCCGAACTTGTCGAACTCGGTTTTGACCGCACCCAGCAGCTGCCACACCTCGCCGGAGCGCTTCTGGATGGCAAGGGTCTTGAAGCCCATTTGCAGACTGTTGAGCAGCGCCGCCATAGTGCTGGGGCCGGCCACGTTCACCTGATAATCCCGCTGCAAAACTTCCAGCAGCCCGGCGTTCACCACCTCGGCATACAGACCTTCAAAGGGCAGAAACAGGATGCCGAAGGCCGTGGTATATGGCGGCTCCACATATTTTTCCCGGATATCCTTTGCCTCGCTGCGCAGCACCAGCTCCAGCGCGTGGCGGGCGTTTTCCACTGCCTGTGCATCGCCGGAGGCCTGCGCATCCTGCAGGTGGGCATAGGTATCGCCGGGAAATTTGGAGTCGATGGGCAGCCAGACACTGTTGCCGTCCACACCGGGCATACGGATGGCGTACTCCACCCGCTGGGTGCTACCGGGGATGGTGGCCACGTTGGTGTCGTACTGCTCCGGCGCAAGGATCTCTTCTAAAATCGCGCCCAGCTGGATCTCGCCCAGAATGCCGCGGGTCTTAACGCCGGAAAGCACCTGCTTCAGCCCGCCCACATCGGCGGCAAGGCTCTGCATCTCGCCCAAGCCCTTGTACACCTGCTCCAGCTGGTCGTTGACCGCCTTAAAGCTTTCGGTCACCCGCTTTTGCAGCGCGTCCTGTAATTGCTCGTCCACGGTGTGGCGTATCTCATCCAGTTTCTGGGCATTCTGTGCCTGCATGGCGGCAAGGCCGTCTGCCAGCGCTTTGCGCATTTCCTCCAGCTTGCGGGCATTAGAGACTTCCAGTCCCTGCAGCCGTTGCTCCATAGTCTGCTGCTGGGTGTTCTGCCCTGCCGTCAGGGTACTGCTCATGCCCTGCACTGCGGTTTGCAGGGTATCGCTGATATGCGCCATCGCGGCCAGATTCTGCTGTGCCTGCTGCGCCTGCTTTTCTTCCAGCACCCGCGCCTGCGCTTCCAGCTGCTGGCGCAGCCACTCCTTCAGGGCTTCGTCATCCTGCCGGGCGGCGGGCTTGCCGGTGCGGTACAGCAAAAGCGCCTGCAGCAGGCAGATGGCCACCAGCAGAAGCGTGTACAGTCCTGCCAAAAATTCCATAGACATTCTCCTTTTAACTCAAAAATCCGGGTCTTGCGGTAATGGCAGACCCGGATGTGCTTATACTTCCTGATGCTTTACGATCTCCTGTGTGGTCTCCACCTGCTGGCCGTACAGACCCACACCGTCTACCTCCATCTCGCCTACCTGATTATCACAGGGGTCGGCGCGGAAGGAGCACATAGGCGGGTCGAAGGGGGCGCAGATGTCGCTGTTGGCCACCATGCGGTCGGTGTCCAGATTGCCGAAGTAGTGCAGGCGCATCTTCTCGTTGCCCGCACGCGCCATGGAGGCACCGGCAGAGCAATCGGCGTACATCCAGCCCTTGGGGGCAATATAGAACATTGCCCAGTCGTGGCAGCCGGCTGTCTCCGGCCGTGCCACCATGCCGCTCTGCCACTTTGCCGGGATGCCTGCAATGCGGCAAAGGGTGATGAAGGTGGCGGCCATCACGCCGCAATCGCCCCGGCGGTTGCGGGCACAGTTATCGGTGATGTTCTCGTGTACAAAATACATAGGCTGGAAGTGGTAGTGCACATTCAGGGTGACAAAATCATAAATGCGCTTTGCCTTCTGCACCGGGTCGGTGATACCCTCAGTCAGCTGCGCAGCCAGTGCCTTCATATAGGGGGTAAAGGCGATGTGGGGCAGCTGCTCGGCGGTGTCAAAATCCGGCTGCACCGGGTCGGCCTGCATTTCCAGCGGGGCAGCGTAGTGCGCAGTGCTGCGGTAGCTGTACTGTGCCCCAAAGCGGCAGTTCTCGGCAAGGTCTGCCTCCCAGTACGCGGTGCGCTGGGGTGCAGTCTCCGGCGCAATATAAGTGGGCTGGGCGGTAAAGCTGTCCAGCGTAATATTGCTCTGTGCCGGGCAGGCAGCGGGCAGCGGCAGCCATACCTTGACGTGCACGGTGTTTCTGCCCTTGGCCTTTGCGGCGGCAAGGGCGCGGGCAAAGGTCTCATCGGTCATGCCGATGCTGGTGCGCAGGGTGATGTCTGCACTGGCTGCGCCGGTGCGCACCATCTGGTCGTGCTGGGGCTCAAAACGATCCCAGCTGCGCTCCGGGACGGGCGGGTCCAGCTGACGGGCGGCAAGGTCGGGATGGGTAGCCACCAGCGTTTCGGCGGCGCGGTAGATGTAGCGCTTCTGCCCCTCCACAAAGCGCCAATCCATCTGCCCGGCAGCGTCCAGTGCGGCGAACTCCTCTGCGGTAAAGTCCCGCAGGGTGGCCTGCAGCTTGTTCAGCAGCTGGTCGGCGGTCAAGGTGTAATCCTGCGGCAGACGGCGCAAAATTTCTCGATGTGCCAATAGACCCTGCCGCCATGCGTCCACGCCGTGGGGGGTGGGGTTTACCGGCAGCGCGCCCTGCGGGTGCAGGGGCTGGTTCTGGCTGGCAGTCCAGTCCTCGGCCAGACAGGCATCAATGCGCGCAATGGCGGCATCATAGTAGCCCGCCTCCTTCAGACGGCGGATATCATCCGGCAGCTCCATGTTCAGGTATGCAAAACAAGTATTCTGATCCATCATGCTCTACTCCTTTTTTATTTATGGTCAGGCAGCGGTCTGCTGCTCCCAGAAAGCTACTGCATCTGTCAGCCAGCCCTCGGCATCGGTGGTATAGCCCACCCCGATGCTATGCGGCGCAGACTCAAACACCTTCATAACATAAGGCACCTTGTGGGCTTCCAGCGCCGCTTGTAGCGCCGGGCCCTGCACCTGATTGATCATCCAGGGCAGCACCTTGTCGTCCTTTCCGTACCAGAAAAATACCGGCGGATAATCGTCCGTGACAAGATCTGCCACACTGGAGCAGTAATAGTGCCACCCATAGTTGCCGGTATCCATAAGCGCCTGATACGCGATCTTTACCTCTGAAAAGTTCACTACCGGATAAGCCAACAGCAGTGCACCGGGTTTTGCAGCGCCGTAATGACCGTAGCCGCGCTCTTTATTTGCGAACACGCCCACAAGCTGGCCGCCAGAGGAGTAGCCCACCAGCGCATAGCCCTGTGTATGGATGGAAAGCTCCTCGTCAAGGCTTGTCACCAGCTGCACCGCCCTTGCCAGATCCTCCAGCGGGGCGTTATTGCCCAGATCCAAAAAGGTGCGGTAGCGCAACACGAACACGGCATAGCCCCGGTTATGCAGCTCGTAGGCCGTGGAGCCGCCCTCACCCATCTCCGAGGTTGCGGTCAAGGCGTTGCCGGGCACTACGATAGCGGTTTTGGCGTTGGGGGTCTCGGCCGGATAATAAAACAGCTGCACACAGCCCAGACTGGAATTGTGTTCGATCTCCTCAGGAGTGTAGACCTGATAGGTGACCTTGACGCCCTTATTATAGTTATCAATGATAAGGTTCAGCGCAGCAATGCCGGATTCCCGGTCGGTGTCGCCAAAATAATCGTGCAAGGTCTTGTTTTTCCAGCGTTCCACCATCAGCGGCGTCATCTCACGGCAATATGTATAATAGCCGCTTCCCTGGATCGCCGGGTTTGCGCGCAGCTGAGCCATTGTAGTTTCTGCCGTGACATGAGGTGCACTCTCTGCGCCAAAGGCAGGCAGCGCCGCGCAAAGCATAAGCCAAACCATACACAGCAGTACCCAGGCATTTTTTCTCATACATCCTCCATGAGAGACGGCGCATCCCCCGCCGCATTCCTGTTCCCTTATTGTATCACAAACAGGTGAGATGTCAAAACAATTTCTGTGCAGTCCGCTTCTTGTACCGCGCGGCAAATTCTGCTATACTGAAATTTATCCGGGAGTGGAAAGAGAATGCGGGCAATTTTCGGCCCGCCGAGGATGAAAGTATGGATAAGATCATCATCCGGCCTATGACGCCGGAGGACTGGGGCGCGGTCTCCAGAATTTATGTTGAGGGCATTGCCACGGAATACGCCACCTTCCAGACCGAATGCCCGCCCTATACCGCGTGGGACGCTTCCCACACAAAGGAGTGCCGTCTGGTCATCCTTTCCGGCGGGGTGCTGGCAGGGTGGTGTGCTTTGCACCGGGTAGACCCCCGGTGGTGTTACAGGGGCGTGGCCGAGGTAAGCATCTATGTAGGCGAGCAGTTCCGTGGGCACGGACTGGGCTTTCAGCTGTTGAGCGCCCTGTGCGCCGCCGCTGAAAAGGCCGGGTACTGGACGCTGCAATCCACCGTTTTACAGGATAACGCTGCCAGCCGCGCCCTGCACGCCAAGTGCGGCTTCCGGCTGGTGGGACGCCGGGAGCGCATTGCGCGGGACTGCCGTGGCCACTGGCTGGACACCTATCTGATGGAGCGCCGCGCCGCCGCAGACGAACCGGAGGGGTTCAAAAAGCTGTAACCAGCCCCACCGGACGCAGAATTATTTTTATTTGCAGAGCGGAAAAATCCGCAGATTTTCCCGCTCTGCTTTTTTCACGACGTATAAGGCAGAAGGAGCCGCTGCAACCAAAAAGTGCAGCGGCTCCTGTTATTTGTGATGATTCAGTTTTACCACTCGTCGTATTCGCCGTTGGCGTTTTTGGCGGCAGCCACACGGCTGTGCTTGAACATACTTTCCACCACAGCGCAGTACTTATCGGCAAGGCAGACGATGATAGCTTCGCGGCAGCTGGGCACATGACGGAAGGTCAGCGGCCACATGTGGCTGGAAATGATGCTCTGTTCCTTTTTGGTGATATGGAACACCTTTTCTGCGTTGACGCAGGCGCAGCCCGGGTGGGAGAAGCCGTGCATCTCGAACAGGCGGCGGATGCCATGGAAGGTACCTTTTTTATGCCAGTCGTACAGATAAAAATCGTGCAGGAAAGCACCGACAGCCAGCGAAGTCTCGTCTGCACCCAAATGCAGCCGATGGTTCAGCCAACAGCTGACCAGCACCACATTCTTGCAGTGCTGATAGGTGGTAACGTCCCCGTGCTGGATGAATTCCCGCATCTGCTGCACCTTGGGGTTTTGATCGTATTTTTCCAAAATGGCATAAAGCCGTTCGCGTTCCGTAACAGAAAGCTGCATGAGCAAAATTTCCTTTCAACTCAATACGTTAACGTTTGTTTCAGGAGCGGAGCTGCACCGGGTTAGAATTGCCAAAGTTTTCAGCCTCGGAAGGGTTTGCCCGCTTGAGGGTCAGATCTACCAGATACTGCTTGCCGTCGCCCAGTTCTTCCAGCTGGGCAAGCTTTGCATTGGCAGAAGCCTCGTCCGGGTACCACTGGATCAGGAAGAAGTTTTCTGCTTCCACCCCGTAGTACAGCCAGAAGCCGTCTGCCCGCAGCAGATCATCCAGATGATCCACCTCTTCGCCGTCCGGCAGGCCAAGACCTTCCTCTGCGTAGAGGTTTTCCGGCTCTACCTGCAGCATCTCAATGACCTGAATGGAGCTTTGCAGGTATTCGTCCTGCGAGGTGCTCTTATCGGAGCGCTCCCAGCCGGTGAGAAATGCCTGCATGAGCAGATCGCGCACCTTGATGCGCGGCAGTGTGGGATCCATAACCATTTTTGTTTCCTTCTTTCGTGGTTTTATCCCCGTTGGACAGTATACGGCATACGCCTGTGCAAGTCAACGGTTTATTTGTGAATTTTTTGTAGGTACGGCCAAAATTTACAAACGCTTTTCCTGTTTCAGTCGGTTATCTCAGGCGTAGAAGGAAAAGGTATCATTCAGCCACTCCACCGCAAGCTTGACCCAGCGGTTGCGGTGTGCGCTGTCGGCGTCCACCTCCGGGGTGGAGATACTGGTGCCGTGGCGTCCCTTTTCAAACAGGTGCGCTTCGCATGGCACGCCTGCCTTGTGCAGAGCGTTCAGCAGCAGCAAGGTGTTTTCCACCGGGACAGTTTCGTCCTCCATGGTATGCCAGACGAACACCGGCGGTGTGGCCGGGGTGATCTTATCCTCCAGCGTAAAGCGCTGGTGGGCAGCAATGTCCTGCGTGCCTGTCAGCTGCACAAAGCTGCCCCGGTGGGCGTATTCCCCGGCGGTGACCACCGGGTAGGCCAGCAGCAGGGCGTTGGGGCGTGGCTGGTCTTCCATGCCGGGGATGTCCCACACTGCACCGGAAAGCGCCAGATGCCCGCCCGCCGAAAAGCCGCACAAAGCGATCTGATCCGGCAAAATATTCCACTGTTCTGCGTACTGCCGCACAAGGCCGATGGCCTGTGCCAGTTGCCGCATGGGCAGCGCATCCCGAGCGCTGTCCCCTACTGCGTAGTGCAGTACCGCCGTGTGGTACCCCGCCGCCGCAAATTGCAGCGCTACGGGGTCACCCTCCCGGGGGCTGACGTGGTTATAGCCGCCGCCGGGCACCACCAGCACCAGCGGACGCTGCCGGAAGTGCAGCATGGCCTCCACGCTCTCCCGCAGGTAGAGCGTCAGCGTACCGCCGCCGGTCAATTCCAGTTGCTCAAGCTGCATTCAGGCATCCTCCCTGTAAAATCCATACCGCCCCTCCGGATGCGCCGCAATAAATTCTGCGCACAGGTCGGCGCAAATGCGGCACAGCTCCGGGCAGGGGCGCTTTTTATAATAGTCTGCAGTGCGTTCCTCTGCCGCCGTGCCCCCAGTAGGAGCAGCGCCCGCCTTTGCCAGCAGTTCCCGGCAAATAATGCTACCGCCGCCGTTGCGGGTGCGGTACTGCTCTGCCGCCTGTTGCACCAGTGCGTACATCCGGGATTTATCCTTGGGGTCTGTGGGGTCGGCATAGACCATGCTCAGCACGGTCACCACGCCGCAGAACGCCCCGCACACCTCCCGCATCCGGCCAATGCCTGCGCCAAAGCCTGCGGAAAGGCGCAGCGCTGTTTCTTCGGTCAGGCCAAGCTGGGGTGCAAACGCCGCCACCACGCTCTGGCTGCAATTATAGCCCTTTAAAAACCATGCGTAGGCGGCATCGCCCTGTTTTGACATTTTCTCACATCCTTCCGGCATACTCGTTCCATTATAGCACAGTCCGCGCAAAAGTGGGAAAGACTTTGCAAGAAATTTTATTTTCCATATAAGAAACGAATCCGGAGCGCCGCTTCGCGCACAGGAGAACAAATTTTAACTTTTTATGAAAAGCCTTGATTTTCCCTGCAAGTCGTTGTATATTAGCACTCAGAAGTTATGAGTGCTAAGCATTCTGGCAATTTACCGGGTACGGTGCACCAAATATGTGATAAAAGAGGTTTTGTATTATGGCCAAGAAAGAATTTCAGGCAGAGAGCAAAAAGCTGATGGACATGATGATCAACTCCATCTATACCAATAAAGAGATCTTCCTGCGGGAGCTGATCTCCAACGCTTCGGACGCCATTGACAAGCTGTATTATAAGAGCCTGACCGACACCTCCGTGGGCATGAACAAGGGCGATTTCCGCATCCTCATCACCCGCGATAAGGAAAACCGCATCCTGACCGTGGAGGATAACGGCATCGGTATGACCAAGGAAGAGCTGGAGCAGAATCTGGGCACCATCGCACACTCCGGTTCTCTGGATTTCAAGAAGGACAACAAGGACGAGAACATTGATATCATCGGTCAGTTCGGTGTGGGCTTCTACTCTGCCTTTATGGTGGCCGATAAGCTGACCGTTATCTCCAAGGCTTATGGCTCGGACGAGGCATGGCAGTGGGAGTCCTCCGGTGTGGACGGCTACGAGATGACCCCCGCCCAGAAGGACACCGTTGGCACCCAGATCATTCTGCACATCAAGCCGGACACTGACACCGAGCAGTATGACAACTTCCTAGATGAATACGGCATTGTGGCCATCGTGAAGAAGTACAGCGACTATGTGCGCTACCCCATCCAGATGGAGCGCGAAAAGAGCCGTCAGAAGCCGGAACCAGACCCCAAGCCCGAGGACTACAAGCCCGAGTGGGAGACCTACACCGAGCTGGAGACCCTGAACAGCATGATCCCCATCTGGAAGAAGCAGAAGAGCGAAGTGACCGATGAGGAGTACAACAGCTTCTACAAGGATAAGTTCGGTGATTACGCTGACCCCGCCCGGGTCATCGTGAGCCGCACCGAGGGTACCGCCAACTACAATGCCTTGCTGTTCGTGCCCAGCCACCGCCCCTACGACTTCTACACCAAGGACTACGAGAAGGGTCTGGCGCTGTACGCTTCCGGTGTGCTCATTATGGAAAAGTGCGCTGACCTGCTGCCGGATTACTTCAGCTTTGTAAAAGGCATTGTGGACAGTCAGGATCTGAGCCTGAATATCAGCCGTGAGATGCTGCAGAAGGACAGCCAGCTGAAGCTGATCCATAACGCACTGGAAAAGAAGATCAAGAACGAGCTGCACGCCATGCTGAACAACGACCGTGCGAAGTACGAGGAGTTCTGGAAGGAGTTCGGCCGTCAAATCAAGTTTGGTGCTTATTCTGACTACGGAATGCACGCCGAACTGCTGCGCGACCTGCTGCTGTTCTGGTCTGCTAAGGAGCAGAAGATGGTCACCCTGCAGGAGTACATCGACAAGATGCCCGCAGAGCAGAAGTACATCTACTTTGCCGCAGGCGACTCCACCGACCGTCTGGCAAAGCTGCCCTCCGCAGAACTGGTGCTGGACAAGGGCTTTGACGTGCTGCTGCTGACCGAGGACGTGGACGAGTTCTGCCTGCAGATCCTGCACAGCTACCCCCGCAAGGATGCCGAGGGCAAGGACGGCACCGTGGAGTTCAAGAACGTGAACAGCGGCGATCTGGGTCTGGAGTCCGAGGAGGAGAAGAAAGCCGCCGAGGATGCCACTGCCGAGAACAAGGCACTGTTCGATGCCATGAAGGACGCGCTGAACGGCAAGGTGAAGGAGGTCAAGGTCTCCACTCGCTTGAAGGATCACCCCGTCTGCTTGAGTGCTGACGGCCCGCTGTCCATCGAGATGGAGAAGGTACTGTCCAAGCAGCCCGGCAGCGAGGGCGTGAAGAGCGACAAGGTGCTGGAGCTGAACGTGAACCACCCCGTGTTTGCCGCCCTGAAGGCCGCGCAGGAGGCTGGCGACACCGAGAAGCTGAACAAGTACAGCGCCCTGCTGTACGCACAGGCACAGCTGATCGAGGGTCTGCCCGTGGATGACCCCGCCGCTTATGCCGAGGCCGTTTGCAGCCTGATGAAGTAAACTTTTATGGAGAGGCCGTTGTGCATTTGCGCAGCGGCCTCTTTGCGGAAGAGATATTTTAATTTTGCGCTTGTCGTGGTCTGCGGACCGCTCCAAGCGCATTTTCACGAGAACATAAATACCCCCTTAACAAAAAGGCCGTGCTCCGCTATAATAGAGTGGAACGCGGTCTTATTTTTATTTTTCTGTGAAAGGAATCCTGTTTCATGGAGCCGAGAAAACATTATTTTGCAAAGATCCCCACCATTGCTATCTTTATCGTGATGGCGATGTCCGGGCCGTTGGGGGTGCTGCTGTTCATCCTGAAGGGCATCGACCAAAAGATGCAGAAGGAGGAGCAGGAAGCCGCCCGCGCCCGGGGCGACTACCGCGCCGACCTTGGGCCGGAGCCCGACCGGAAGAGTGAGCCTGTTTACGGACACGATGTGCCTACCGAGGCACAGAAAAGCGCCAAGCAATGGCACAAGAATATTGCCACCCTCTGCACCATCATGGGTGCGGTCTTTCTGCTTGCCGGCGTGACGAATGCGGTGGACGTCCTGGAGATCTGGCGGTTTTACCCGGGCTTCAGCGGCCTGTTCTCGAATATCGCCATGGTCATTGGCGGCGGCGGTGCGCTGCTGACCGGCCTGCGCATGAACAGCACCCACAAGCTGGAGCGGCTGCTGGATAAAGTTGTGGGCGAGCGCGATAATATCCCCCTGCCGGAACTGTTTGCCGCCGCCGGGGTGGACGCTGCCCGGGGACGTGCTGCGGTGAAAAGCGCCATCGAGCACGGATACTTCGGCGCAGATGCCTACATTGACAACCGCACAGACACGCTGGTGGTGCGGGGTGCGGCACCACAGCCGAAAAAGCCCGCACCCGCTCCGGCACCTAAAGCTCAGCCCGCCGCAGAGGACGAGTACGCCGCCCTGCTGCGCCAGCTGCGAGAAGTGAACGATGCCATCCCAGACCCGGTGATGAGCCAGAAGATCTCCCGGCTGGAAGAAGTCAGCGGGCGCATCTTTGCGCTGGCGCAGAAGGACCCGGACAAAAAAGCACAGCTGCAAAAATTTATGAACTACTATCTACCCACCGCGCTCAAGCTGCTGAACACCTACGCCAGCCTTTCCGGGCAGGCGGTGGAGGGCACGAACATCACCGAGGCCAAGCACAGCATCGAGCGCAGCATGGACCTGCTGGTGACCGCCTTTGAAAACCAGCTGGACAAGCTGTTCCAAGCCGACGCGCTGGACGTGAACGCCGACATTGCCGCATTGGAAGGAATGCTGAACCTCGACGGCCTGACCGGCAGCGAATTTACCCGCTGAACCACACTCCCGCACCCGATGGCTGCATCGGTGCGGGGGTATTTTTTGTGCAAAGTGCAATTTTCCATCCCGTCTTTTTTGGGCGCTGCGCTCAAAATTCCGGGATTTGTGTGCATTTATGCCAAGCATTTCGATTCGTCCGAAAAACTTTTATTTTATTTGTTCGACAGCAGTCGATTGGACTGCACAGGCGCTTTTTGCAACTTTTCATCGAGATGCAACAATAACACATGGTTTTTTGCGTTGCGTTTGACTATTATAGAAGCAGCTACGGCAGCTGTGAACGGCTGCATCAACTTTTCCGATCATAATAGTAGGAGGAAATTTCCATGATGAAGTCCATTTCCACCTGGAAGCAGGAACTGACCGAGGGCGCACACGCTGCGCGTCTGGCTGCGCTGTACTGCTGCACCCCCGACAAGACCCCTGCACAGGCAGCCCGTTATACGGCTGTTCTGGACGGGTTAGAGACCACCTTCGGCGCACATACCGAGGCCGGTCTGTATAGTGCCCCCGGCCGCACCGAGATCGGCGGCAACCACACCGACCACCAGCATGGCCGTGTACTGGCTGGCAGCGTGAACATTGACATGATTGCTGCTGCCGCCCCCAACAGCCTGAACCAGCTGCGCGTGCAGAGCGAGGGCTACGACCTGTGCGTTATCGACCTTGATGACCTGACTGCCCGCAAGGAGGAGGAGAACACCACTGCTTCCCTACTGCGCGGCGAGTGTGAGGCTTTCCGTCAGCGTGGCGCAAAGCTGTCCGGTCTGGACGTGTACATTTCCTCTAACGTGCCCAAGGGCAGCGGCGTTTCTTCCTCTGCTGCCTTTGAGGTGCTGGTCGGTGTGATTTTGAACGACTGCTTCATGGATGAAAAGGTCTCCCCTATTGCCATTGCACAGATCGGCCAGTGGGCAGAGAATGTGTACTTTGGCAAGCCCTGCGGCCTGATGGATCAGATGGCCTCCAGCGTGGGCAACATTATCACCATCGACTTTGCCGACAAGGCAAACCCCGACGTGGAGCCGGTGCAGGTGGACTTTTCCAAGGCCGGTCTGGCACTGTGCATTCTGGACTCCGGCGCAGACCATGCCGACCTGACCGACGAGTACGCCGCCATCCCCAACGAGTGCCGCGCTGTGGCCGCTGTGTGCGGCGGCGAGGTGCTGCGGGACGTGCCCTTTGAGACCTTCCTTGCAAATATCCCGGCCTGCCGCAAGCAGTGCGGCGACCGCGCTGTGCTGCGCGCCTTCCACTTCTACGCCGATAATGACCGCGTGCCCCAGCAGGTGGCCGCCCTGCGCGAGGGCGATTTTGACGCCTTCCTGCAGATGGTGACTGCCTCCGGCGACAGCAGCTGGGAGTATTTGCAGAACGTGATCCCCGCCGGTTACAAGGAGCATCAGGAGGTGGCTGTGACCATCGCCGCTGCCAAGCATTATCTGGGCGGCAAGGGCGCTGTGCGCGTGCACGGCGGCGGTTTTGCCGGTACGGTGCAGGCCTTTGTGCCGGTGGAGATGCTGGCAGACTTTAAGGCAAACATGGAAAAGATCCTCGGCGCTGGCCGCTGCCATGTGCTGAGCATCCGTCCTGAGGGGGGTGCTGTGCTGTGATCTCCACTGCCATCCAGCAGCTCGTGAACTACGGGCTGGACACTGGGCTGATCTTGCCCGATGACGAGATCTATATCCGCAACCAGCTGCTGATGACCATGCAGCTGGATGACTTTACCGCCCCGGAGAGCGAAGTGTGCTACACCGATCTGGAAAGCATCCTCAAGACCCTTGTGGACGATGCCGTTGCCCGCGGCGTGTGCGAGGACAACTCCACCGCACGCGATCTGTTCGACACCAAACTGATGGGCGTGCTGACCCCGCGCCCCAGCATTGTGCGCGCCAACTTTGAGGAGCGGTACGAAAACGAGGGCCCGCAGGCCGCCACCGACTGGTTCTACAAGTTCAGTCAGGACACCGACTACATCCGCCGCTACCGTATCAAGCGCGATCTGAAGTGGGTCACCAAGACCGAGTACGGCGATTTGGATATCACCATCAACCTGTCCAAGCCGGAAAAAGATCCCAAGGCCATTGCCGCCGCAAAGCTTGCCCCCCAGAGCGCTTACCCCAAGTGTCAGCTGTGCGTGGAGAACGAGGGCTACGCCGGCCGCATGAACCACCCTGCGCGCGAAAATCACCGCATCATCCCGCTGACCATCAACGACAGCGCATGGAATTTGCAGTACAGCCCCTACGTTTACTACAACGAGCATTGCATCGTATTCAACAACCAGCATACCCCCATGAAGATCGAGCGGGCGACCTTCCGCAAGCTGCTGGATTTTGTGGGTCTATTCCCCCACTATTTTGTGGGCAGCAACGCTGACCTGCCCATCGTGGGCGGCAGCATCCTGAGCCACGACCACTT
>ERZ791858.350-NODE-350-length-46869-cov-9.379865_pt1 | contig 46869 bp, 32 predicted proteins | sample MGYA00510284_ERZ791858 | MGnify/ENA primary metagenome ERZ791858 (study PRJEB30046, sample SAMN00792077) | human gut metagenome | study: EMG produced TPA metagenomics assembly of the A metagenome-wide association study of gut microbiota in type 2... | reverse complement strand
TCTGGGTGAAGTGTACGTCCTGTACCACCGCCTGATGCTACTGAGAAGTACTTCTTGCCCTGCTCGATACACTCTTTCTTGTATGTACCTGCTACTGGATGCTGGAAACGAGTTGGGTTTGTAGAGTTTCCTGTGATAGAAACACCAACGTTCTCGTGATGCATGATTGCAACACCTTCCTGAACATCATCTGCACCGTAACACTTAACTGTTGCACGGAGTCCATCTGAGTATGCATGCTCAGATACGATGTTGAGCTTAGCTGCCTTGTAGTCATACTGTGTCTCTACGAATGTGAATCCGTTGATACGTGAGATGATCTGTGCAGCGTCTTTTCCAAGTCCGTTAAGGATAACACGCAGTGGTTTCTGACGAACCTTGTTTGCCTTCTCAGCGATTCCGATAGCACCCTCAGCAGCTGCGAATGACTCATGACCTGCTAAGAAACAGAAGCACTCTGTCTCCTCCTCGAGGAGCATCTTTCCAAGGTTACCATGTCCTAAACCTACCTTACGGTGATCAGCAACTGATCTAGGGATACAGAATGCCTGAAGTCCCTCTCCGATTGCTGCTGCAGCGTCTGCTGCTCTTCTACATCCTTTTTTGATTGCGATTGCTGCACCAACTGTGTATGCCCAGCAAGCGTTCTCGAAACAGATTGGCTGGATTTTCTTTACCTGATCGTAAACATCAAGTCCAGCGTCCTTTGTAATCTTTTCAGCTTCTTCGATTGAGCTGATACCATAGCTGTTAAGTACAGCATTGATCTGGTCTATTCTTCTTTCATATGATTCAAATAATGCCATTGTCGTTCTCCTTTCCTCTTATTCCTGTCTTGGATCGATGATCTTAACAGCACCCTGCTCTGGAGTTACACGACCGTATGATCCTGAAGCTTTCTCCCAAGCTGTGTTAGCGTCATCACCCTTTTTGATAAAATCTGTCATTTTTCCAAGAGAAACGAACTGGTATCCAATTACTTCATCGTTCTTGTCAAGAGCGATTCCTGTTACATAGCCCTCAGCCATCTCAAGGTAACGAACTCCCTTTGCCTTTGTTGCGTACATTGTACCAACCTGTGAGCGAAGTCCCTTTCCTAAATCCTCAAGTCCTGCTCCAACAGCAAGTCCATCATCAGAGAATGCAGACTGTGTACGACCGTAAACGATCTGTAAGAATAACTCTCTCATAGCTGTATTGATAGCATCACAAACTAAGTCTGTGTTTAATGCCTCAAGAATTGTCTTACCCTGTAAGATTTCTGCTGCCATAGCTGCAGAGTGTGTCATTCCTGAGCATCCAATAGTCTCAACTAATGCCTCTTCAATTACTCCATTCTTTACGTTGAGTGAGAGCTTGCAGGCACCCTGCTGTGGTGCACACCAGCCTACACCGTGTGTAAATCCTGAAATGTCCTCAATTTTCTTAGAATGAACCCATTTTCCTTCTTCTGGGATAGGAGCTGGCTCATGTTTTGCGCCCTTAGCTACAGGACACATGTTTTCAACTTCCTTAGTGTAAATCATCTTAAGACTCCTTTCGTTATGGTTTTAACATACCCGATTTATTCTCTCATATTTTTTGTAATAAGTCTAGAGTATCATCGACAAAAAACAACAAAAATACAATATTTTTTCAAACAACATTACTATTTTTTAAGAACTACCTTGTCCTTGTCCTTAAAAATGTGGTTTGCAGGGATGACTCCGCGTACTCTTGAAAGCGGATATATGTTTGAATTTCTTCCTATTACTGTTCCCGGATTGAGCACTGAGTTGCAGCCCACCTCCACATGGTCACCGAGCATAGCGCCGAATTTCTTGCGGCCGGTTTCAATCTCCTCTTTTGTATCGTAAACATCCTTTACGACTACAAGAGTCTTGTCGCTCTTTACATTTGATGTAATAGAGCCTGCGCCCATATGTGATTTGTATCCCAGGATTGAATCTCCTACATAGTTGTAATGAGGCACCTGTACTGAATTAAAGATAATGACATTTTTAAGCTCTGTGGAGTTTCCCACTACTGAGCCCTTTCCTACGATTGCGCTGCCACGGATAAAAGCACACTGTCTGATTTCTGCATCCTCGCATATGATGAGCGGACCGTGCAGATATGCGCTGTCAAATACTGTTGCGCTCTTTGCTACCCAGATATCCTCTCCTCTTTTCTCATAGATTTCAGGGTCAAGTGTTGGTCCGAGCTCCTTGATGAAATCACTTATTCCGGCAAGTGCCTCCCATGGATAAGTGAACTGCGATAAATACTCCTTTGCGATTGTTTCATCCAGATTATAGAGGTTTGTTATTTTAGCGTTTTCCATTTTCTATGTCCTTTCTTTATTTATATTTATTATGTGAAAATTATTGACTATTGTTTTAACTGTCATTTTAATATTTAAACTTAAATATAAGTATTAAACATAAATATAAAAATTCATATTAATTATAGATTTAATAATTAATTATCAGCAGAACTACTCGCCAAACAGCTCATGCGCCGCCGCAAGTGCCGCCTCCGACACATCATCTGCCTGTGCACTATCCGCTGCCATATCAAATCCTGCCAGAAATTCCTCTGGGATTCCCATCTCATCCATGGTTGTATTATTCATGGTTGTCTCATCCGGCGCATCATCTGCCGTGCTCTGTACTTCAGCATTGTTCTGTGTATCAGCATTGTTATATGCATCGGCATTATTCTGTGCATCAGCATTGTTATGTACTTCAGCCGTGCTCTGCACTTCTTCCTCGCCGGGGTTATCGAAATCAAATGATATCTGGTCATTTTCAAACTTAAGGCATGTATCGAATACATTTCCTGCCTTGGAGGTGAAGCCTGTGACCTTCTTTTTGGTCTTTCCTGTGGTAAACAGCTCCGTGAGAATTTCCTCTGAAAGCTCCACCTTTGCCACAGTATGCCAAACATTGAAGCCGCACTCACACTCATATTTCCACTGTGTCTTTTTGAGCGGTCTGCCACACTTTGGACAGAGTACATTTGTCTCGATTGGCTTAGGCTTTTCGGGGAAATCAAAGGCTATATCTCCGTCTTCTGTGAGCTTTAGCGGTGCGTCAAACTTCATGCCTGTCTTTGAGACAAATCCTGATATAACTTCTGTCTTTTTCTTTGTCAGAAGCTCCTTAAGGACTGATTCCTTTATCTTGACGCTTGCGACCTTGCCCACCATAAAGCGGCAGCTCTCAGGATCATCACGTCTGTTGTTCTCACATACAAAGCCAAACGGTGCCACCTGGATTTTGCCTCCGCACTTCGGACATACTACATCCTTCACTGTCTTTGGCTCTACATGGTCAAAATCGAACTGGACAGAGAGCTTCTTGTTTTCATCCTCCTTAAGCACCAGGCACGCATCGAAGCGTTTCCCGCTTTTGGATTTAAAGCCTCGTATGGTCTCTGTCTTTTTATCATTAAGAAGCTGCTTTAGGTTTGCGGCTGTGATTGTCTTTCCCGCAATCTGTCCCACCGAAAAGCGGCAGCTTCCCGGCTCGTCACCCTTGTAGTTCACACAGCCATAGCCAAACGATGTCTTTTTTATCTGACCACCACAAAGCGGACAGACAACATCCTTTATGATTTCGTCCTCCACATTGTCAAAGTCAAATGCTACGACGGTGTGCATTTTCTCACTGCCTTCTGTGACCGGCTCCTTCTTTAAGACAAGGCATGCGTTGAAGCGCTTTCCCGATTTTGATTTAAAGCCCTTTATCGTCTCTGTTCTGCCGTTTGCCATGAGCTCTAAAAACTGTACCTGTGACAGCTGCTTGTCTGCTATCCTTCCAACGAAGAAATGGCAACCATCCTCTGTCTGTCTGTTATAGTTTGCACATCGGTAGCCGTATGGCGATACATATATATCGCCTCCACAGTCCGGGCATACAATGCCTTCGACCTTTTGCGGCTTTACATTTTCAAAATCAAAGGTGGCTGATACCTTGTTCGTCTGTTCATCCTTGTTGAGCTTTAAGCATGCATCAAAGCGTTTGCCGCTTTTTGACTTAAAACCACGGATTGTGTCGGTGATTCCTTCTTCAATCAGCTTTTTGACCTGTTCCTCCGGAATATCCAGTCCTGCCACCTGTCCGATATTAAAATTACATCCTGATTTATCATTTTTGTAATTGGCGCAGCCATAGCCAAACGGTGTGGTCACTATCTCGCCACCGCAAACAGGGCACTTGACACCTATCTTTCGTCTGGCTGCCGCACCTCTGGCATTTTTGCCTGCAAAGCTGCTGATGCGGTCTGCAATCTCAGGGCGCAGATTCTGCTCAATCATCTTTTCTGTCTCTTTGCGGATAAAGCTCTCAAGCTTTCCCCTGTATTCCCAGAAATCCACCGTGCCCCTTGTAATTCCGTCCAGTCCCTTTTCCCAGTTGGCTGTCATCTTTGGATTAAGAAGTGCCGGAACTGTCATGTATACGACCTCAAACACCATCTCGCCAAGGCTTTCTGGTGTGAGTATCTGTGTCTTTTTGTTCAGATTCAGATATCCTATACGGACAAGCTTCTGGATTATCTCCGCTCTCGTTGCTGATGTGCCTATTCCTGAGCCCTTTATCTGCTCACGAAGCTCCTCGTCCTCGATAAGCTGTCCTGCATTTTCCATGGCAAGCACCATGGAGCCTGATGTATAGCGCTTTGGCGGAGATGTCTTACCAAACTTGATATTATAGCCTTGGCATGCTATCTCATCACCCGCCTTTAGCTTATCGGCAAGCTCAAGCATCACCTTGGGATTTACGACTATCTCATCATTGCTGCCGTTTGCTGTGCTGTTTTCATCTGTACTATCTGCAGTTTCATTGTTTTTACCAAGTATTCGTGCGTTTGATTCCTCAAACGACTTCTTTTTCGGCGGATTCGCCACCTGTAAATAGCCCTCGCTCTTTAGTACCTTTGATGATGCAAAAAAGCTTTCCTTATCCACATCTACGACAAGCTTCACATTCTCATACTCTGCCGGTGGATAAAAAATACTAAGGAAACGCCTGACAATCAGCTCAAATACTGCTCTTTGAAGCGATGTAAGCCCCGAAAGCTCTGTAAGCTGACCTGTCGGAATGATAGCATAGTGGTCTGTTACCTTGCTGTCATCCGTGTACTGCGTATCTGCTATGTTGGCATATAGCCTCTTTTGCATAATATGCTCCACAAAGTCTGCTGTCGGTTCAAAACCTTTAAGCCTGCCTATATTTTTTCCAATCTCCTTTGCCACAGCGCTTGAGAGCACCCTGGCATCTGTTCTAGGATAGGTGGTGAGCTTTTTTTCATACAGATCCTGAGCCACCTGTAATGTCTCATCAGGGCTGATTTTAAACTTCTTTGAGCACTCTGCCTGCAGCTCCGCCAGATTGAAAAGAAGCGGTGCTCTTTTTTTAGCAATATTCTTAACTATAGATTTAACTTTTGCCTGTTTTCCGTTTAATTCTTCAATTAAAGCGAGTGCATCTTTTTCCTCTTTGAAGCCGTTTTCCTTGTATAAAAGCGGTGATTCAAAGTACCTTGAGCCTTCTACAGCCTTCCACTCTGCCTCTACACCGGCATCCGTAAACCTTCCGATTACCCTGTAAAACGGAGTCTCCTTAAAGTTTCTGATTTCGCGCTCACGGATTACTACCATTCCAAGCACACAGGTCATCACTCGTCCGACCGCGATTGCCGTGTACGAGCGTGTACCCGCTGCATCGTTTAGCAGATTGCCGTATTTGACCGACATGACACGCGAAAAGTTGATGCCCATCGCATAGTCCTCGATGGTACGCATGATGCCGCTCTTTCCGAGGTTTGCATACGCACTCATCGGCTTTGCCTCTTTTATGCCTCTTAGGATTTCCTCCTCGGTCTGCGAATCTATCCAGACTCGAAGCTCCTCCATGCCTTCCCTGACACCACCAAAGTTTCTGATATTCTCCTCGATGGTCTGTCCTTCTTTTCCGGCATCACCTGCCCAGTAAACTCTGTCAATGTCCTCTCTCTGCAAAAGAGCGTGCACAATATTGTACTGCTTGCGCACGCTGTCTATCACATCATATTTGTATTCCTTTGGCAGAAACGGCAGATCCTCAAGACGCCATTTCTTGTATTTCATGTCGTATGACTCAGGGTATACCAGCCCTACCAGATGTCCCACGCACCATGAAATCACATATTCTCCATTTTCTATATAACCGTCATTGCGTCCGCTCACCCGCAGCACCTTCGCAAATTCCTGTGCCACGGATGGCTTCTCTGTTATTATCAGTGATTTTCCCATAAGCTCCTCTATAATTCATTCATGTTGATGAGCTTGAATCTAGGGTCTCTGACCACATAGCTTTGCAGTGCAGGCTCAAAATCCGTTGCCGAAAACAGATAATAGTCATCAGATGTAAGCCTTGCCTGCTCCATAGCCATAGCCATATTCTCGCACATATCCATGGTCATCATTGGCTTGTCCCAGTTGCAGAAGCCGATGATGCTCCTTCTATCTTCACTCTGAGCCACGATGTCTATGCGGCCTGTCTTTCCAATCCATGTACCCACACGCTTTATGGTAAACGGAAGCTGTCCCATCTGATTTAATATAAGCAGATACTCTGTGCAGACCTCCCTGAAATATCTCTCAAGATACGCATCAAGCTCTTTTTCTATATATGTATCATAAAACTCTTCCGGTGAAAGCAGATACAGATTGGACATATTCGGATAGACAAACTTAAACCAGAAATTAACAAATGTGTCTTTTATCTGATATACGCCCTTCTTGGCATTTTCCCATCCACCGGTCTCAAATGAAACTACTTTTTCCACAATATTGAAGGTGGCAAGATTCTTTAAATATACGCTGATTTTGGCACGCGAAAATCCTGTCGCATGGAAAATATCATTGAGCTTGTTCTCACCTCTTGCGATTGCTGCAAGTATTGTGCTATATGCAGAAAGCTCTCGAAGCTCTGAGGATATAACAGCATCCGCCTCACCATGCAGTGCTCCCGATGGTGTCAATACGAGCCTGCATATATTTTCCTTAAAGGATTTAGCTGCATCCCACTTATCCAGATATGCCGGAACTCCACCGATTGCTCCGTAAATTCTCACGATTTCCGCAACCGGAAGACTTTCAAAATGTCTTACAACCTCAAGGAAATTGAGCGATTCAAGCTTCATTTCGGCTCCTTTAAACTGCTCTGCTGCCTCTTGTGTGGCCCAGACTGTAGATGATGTAGCAAGTATTATAAGTACAGGTCCCGGATACAGCTTGTGCTTTTTAAGCTTTGCAACTGCTTCCATAAATGATGCATCCCTCTTTGCCACAAACTGTGCCTCATCGATTATCACGACAAGCTTGGAAGGGTCTCCTGATTTGATTCTCGCGAAATACTCCTCATATGTCTGTCTGCTCAGGCTCACCTTGTACTGACGGCTTATCTCCTCCCCCATCATCTCAAGCTGATGCTCTGGCGATGCCTGTCTGCATCTATAGTAAAAGAATTTCTTTCCGTCACAAAATTCCTTTATGAGCTCCTCCTTTTGACAGCCTCTCCTTCCGTAGAGCACTACGAGCTGGTTACCCGATTCTTTATAGAGCTGCTCTAGTTTCTCTAAATCTGTGTGTTTTGCTTTCATAATATTCCTCCAAAATAATCAACTGGAAATATTATATCACAATTTAACACATATACAAATAGATTTTAATTATAATTTCCGAGCTCCTATTGTAGCTTTCACTTTATTTCTGACAAACATATAGCAGATAGCCTGCATGATGATTGTCGCTATCCATGAACCGGGATATGATATAAACAGGAAAAACAGCGACCTGTGGCTTGGAAACAGATCATATATCCAGATGATTCTGACTCCGACTGTTCCTATTATAGAAAGTATCATAGGTACAGTTGAGTATCCCATTCCTCTTAGTGCTCCCGGAAAAAGGTCCATGATTCCACACAGGAAATATGGGATTGTTGTAATCGAAATAATCTCAAGTCCTGATTTAATTACCTCGCTATTACTTGTATATATGCCAAGTATCTGTGTTCCAAATATGTATGAAGCACTTCCCATCACAAGTGCTACCGCTGTCGTGAGAAACAGACAGTCTATCAGTACCCTGTCCATTCTCTTTTGTTTTCCTACCGCATAGTTCTGGCTCGTGAAGCTCATGCAGGCCTGTGTGATTGAGTTGACAGATACATACAAAAAGCCAAGTATATTGTTTGCCGCCGTATATCCTGCCATGGCTATTGAGCCAAAGGAATTGACTGATGACTGCAGCATGGCATTTGAGATATTTATGACTGTGCTCTGTATGCCGGCCGGAATTCCCACCTGAAATATCTGAAGCATATATTCCTTATCAATCGCAAGCTTATTAAAGCAGAGCTTATAGCTGGTATCTGCTTTGCTCAGACAATATAATACAAGTACGCAGGAAACAAACTGCGAAACAATTGTACCGATTGCAACACCTGCAACACCCAGTTTGCACACTATTACAAAAAACAGATTGAGCAGTGCATTGATACAGCCTGAAATAATCAAAAAGATAAGAGGTCTCTTTGTATCGCCGACAGCACGCAAAATCGCCGCACCATAGTTATAAAGCATAAAAAACGGCATACCGCAAAAATAAATCCTCATATAAATAGTAGAAAGACCTATGACATCATCCGGTGTCCCCATGATTTCCAGCGCACCCCTTGCAAAAATGACACCGACCACACCCATCACAATACCACTTATGAGTGCAATCATAATAGCGGTGTGCACCGTCTTAGACATCTCCTCATCCTTGCCTGCCGCATAAAATCGGGCAGCGAGCACATTCGCACCAAGCGATATACCCATAAACAGATTGACAAACACATTGATAAGTGCCGTAGTCGAGCCAACAGCCGCAAGTGATTTGCTGCCACTAAACTGTCCCACGACAATAATATCCACCGCATTAAACGCCAACTGTAAAATACCCGAAATCATAAGTGGCAACGCAAATGAAATAAGCTTATCCATTATTGAACCGTTCACCATATCAATTTCATACTTATTATTCTTCACTTATCTCTACCTCTTAAATATATTCTACTCAGATTATCTATTTTACCACGATAAAATATAAATTCAAGCGTAACTATTTAAAACAACTGAGAATAAAAAAGCCCAAAAAAGAGAGCCTCTTTTAAGAGGCTCGACTTTTGCATAAAAATTAATTCACAGAGTGAGGATTTTCCGTTCAATGCACTACCTTCACCGGAGAGTACACAGTATGTTCCGAAGAAAAAATATGAACTGCCACGGGTTTCCAATAGGTCAAATGACAGTTTAGACTTGCAAACTGCCATAACCTATCCGTAAAAAATCCCGTGGCTAACTTCATATTTTTTCTGAGGAATACTACTGTGTGCTACACCGGTGCCCACAGCCCACAAACGGAAAATCCGCCCTCCTTAATAAATTTTCCAATAAATTGCCAACTCTACTTCTTTGTGATGTAACCCTGTGCCTTAAGAAGCTCTGCACAAAGCACTGCTCCACCAGCTGCACCACGTACTGTGTTGTGTGAGAGACCGACGAACTTCCAGTCATAGACTGTATCCTCTCTGAGACGTCCGACATTGATTCCCATACCATGCTCATAATCCACATCAAGTGCAACCTGAGGACGATTATCCTCTTCACAGTATCTGATGAACTGCTTTGGTGCGCTTGGAAGCCCAAGCTCCTGTGGTACTCCGCTGAACTTCTCGAGTGCCTCGATGAGCTGCTCCTTTGTAGGGTTCTTTTTGAACTTGACAAATACAGCTGCTGTATGACCGTTTAATACAGGAACACGGATACACTGGCATGTGATAACCGGTGACTCTGCAGGAACAATCTGTTTCTTCTCATCATCCACATATCCCCAGAGACGAAGTGGCTCTTTCTCAGATTTTTCTTCCTCTCCACCGATGAATGGAATGATGTTTCCAACCATCTCAGGCCAATCCTTGAATGTCTTTCCGGCACCTGAGATTGCCTGATATGTTGTAGCAACAACCTCATATGGCTCAAACTCTTTCCATGCTGTAAGAACCGGAGCATATGACTGGATTGAGCAGTTTGGCTTTACTGCTACGAAGCCTCTCTTTGTACCGAGACGCTCCTTCTGATATTTGATAACCTCCATGTGCTGTGGGTTGATTTCAGGTACAACCATTGGCACATCAGGTGTCCATCTGTGGGCACTGTTGTTTGAAACTACAGGAGTCTCTGTCTTTGCGTAGTCCTCCTCGATCTTCTTGATCTCGTCCTTTGACATATCAACGGCTGAGAATACGAAGTCAACCTGTGAAGCAACCTCTTCCACCTCATTAACGTTCTTTACGATGATTTTCTTAACTGCCTCAGGCATTGGTGTGTCCATTTTCCATCTATCACCAACGGCGTCCTCGTATGTCTTGCCTGCGCTTCTTGGGCTGGCTGCAATTGTTGTTACCTCGAACCATGGATGATTCTCTAAAAGAGAAATAAATCTCTGTCCTACCATTCCTGTTCCACCGAGGATACCTACTTTAAGCTTTTCACTCATTACTCTAATCTCCCTATCTTCTAGATTTTCTTCGAACATGTCATACACTATACTTTGACATTAAAATCATGTTTTGTTTGTCCGTCTGTCGCGTACAACTGTCTTTATAGGAAATATATTACTTGAAACTCTAATGAAAAACAAGGAAAAAACTATATTAAATTAATAATTTTTCTCCCTGTTTTTTATAAAATATGCACAAAAACTACACTTCATCCTGCCAATTTGACTTCATATACTCGTCGTAAACGGCAATTACCTTGTCCATTGATGTCTTTGATGGTGCTCCAACTGTACACCTTGTGCTGACACAGGTCTCCATTGAAATGGCATCAAATACATCCTCCTCAAATACCGGAGAGATAGCCTTGAGCTCGTCGATGCTCATATCGTCGATTGCAATGCCCTTGTCGATGCAGTAAAGCACTATTCTTCCTACAATGCCATGTGCATCTCTGAACGGTACACCCTTTTTAACGAGATAATCAGCTGCATCTGTGGCATTTGTAAAGCCATTGTTTGCACTCTTTCTCATCACGTCCTTGTTAAACTTCATTGTATTAATCATTCCTGTAAAAAGTGCGATACATCCCTTTGCAGTGTCGAATGCATCAAATGCCAGCTCCTTATCCTCCTGCATATCCTTGTTGTACGCAAGCGGAATACCCTTCATGGTGGTGAGAAGCGACATGAGCGCACCGTATACACGGCCTGTCTTTCCTCTGACAAGCTCTGCTATATCAGGATTTTTCTTCTGTGGCATGATTGAGCTTCCTGTGCTGTACGCATCGTCAATCTCAACAAACTGGTACTCGTTTGAATTCCATATGATAATTTCCTCAGAAAAACGTGACAGATGCATCATGATAGTTGAAAGAGCCGATAAAAACTCAATCAGATAATCCCTGTCTGACACACCATCCATACTGTTAAGTGTCGGTCCGTAAAAATCCAGAAGCTGTGCTGTATAGTCCCTATCAAGCGGATATGTAGTGCCTGCGAGTGCTCCTGAGCCAAGCGGACAATAGTTCATTCTCTTATATATATCGCACAGTCTTGATCTGTCTCTCTTAAACATCTCAAAATATGCGCCCATATGGTGAGCCAGAGTGATTGGCTGGGCCTTCTGCAGATGTGTAAAGCCCGGCATGATAGTCTGTGTGTTTTCCTTCATAATCTTAAGGATAACAGCTAAAAGCTCCTTAAGCTCATTATCAGTCTCCTTCACCGTCTTTCTGGTGAAAAGACGCATATCAAGAGCTACCTGGTCGTTTCTGCTTCGGCCTGTGTGAAGCTTCTTTCCTGTGTCACCAAGTCTGTCTATGAGTGTAGCCTCAACGAAGCTGTGGATATCCTCATACTTTGAGCTGATTTCAAGCTCCCCTGACTCTACCTCCTTAAGTATCTGCTTTAGGCAAGCCACTATATCGTTGCTCTCTGCCTGTGAGATGATGCCCTGCTTTCCAAGCATCGTGACATGGGCGATGCTGCCCTCTATATCCTCTTTATAAAACTTCTGATCAAATGAAATGGACGCATTGAAATTGTAAACGAGCTGATCTGTCTCCTTTGTGAAACGTCCTCCCCATAACTGTGCCATGAGATTCCTCCTTGATTATTAAATGATGATTTATTTTCATGTATCACAATGTATTGTATACAAATAAGATGTGATACCGCCGCCTGCTCTAAACAGCCGCTTTACTGTGCTAAATTATATAATAATTTTTGCTGTCACGCAACCACATTTTCACCCACGTGCTGCAATCTCTCTGTCACGCTGCTCCTTGGAAAATACACAGCCGCAGTAGTACTGCCTGTACATATCATACTGCTTTGATATCTCCGTAGACTTTTTATAGCCCTCTTTCTTCTTAAAATCAGAGAAAAGATATCTCACTCCATATTGGCTCTCTAAATCTTTTCCTATCTCATTGAGCTTTTCGGCATTCTTCAACGGGCTGATGGAAAGTGTCGTTGTAAAAAAATCAAAGCCATGCTCCCTTGCATACTGTGCACTCTCCTCAAGACGCAGCCTGTAGCACTTAAAGCACCTCTCCCCGCCCTCAGGCACAGCCTCCATGCCGCGTGCCATATCGTAAAAGCGCTTGGTGTCGTACACACCCTCCACAAAGTGAACCGGATTTTTCACCGGAAACTCATCTATAAAGCGCTTCTGCTCCTGTGCTCTCATGTGATATTCCTCTGGCGGATAAATGTTTGGATTGTAATAAAACACAGTCACATCAAAATACTCCGAGAGAGTCTGTATGCAGTATGTGCTGCACGGCCCACAGCAGCTATGAAGTAAAAGCCGCGGAACACAGCTATTGTCCATGCAATTTTCTTTTATTAAATCTTCCATTAATTTTTGATAATTTATTTTGTTTGCCATTTTTTATATTTCTTTCTCAAAATTCAAATTTTTTTGACATATCGCAAAATATTATTTCAGGTAACTATTCTGCATATTTACTATTCTGATTAATTACTATTTCTGATATAAGCTGCATAATAAGAACAAGGGCCGGAAGTCTCCTCCCGGCCCGGCTCATACTAATCCTCTTCTTCATATCCGAACATTAGTCTAAAAATCTTTTTTCCTGTTTCAGTCTTGAATATGCGCTTGTATGCCTTGTTGATTGCACGGTTTCCCGCATCATCCTCATACAGATTTACGAGGAAATCAGCCTCAACGAGTATCTGATAATCAAGACCATCTATATTGTCATATGTGTGATGGTGACCTATGAGAAAACAAATTCTTTCAACTATGTAATTCTCAAAGCCAAGCTGTGAGAGCATCTTCTGGGCGATTATCGGTCCCTCCTGCTCCTGAAGCTTTCCATCGCACCTGCCATACTTTTCCTCCGCCACACGTATGCCGATATCGTGTGTGTAAGCCGCTGCCTCAAGTATAAAAAGCGAGGCATCATCAAGCTCCTCTCCTATACCGATAAGCCTTGCATAGCTGTGCACCTTGGTGAAATGCTGGATTCTCTTTGGATCGCCATCATAGTAGGCAATCATATCCATAAACAAGTCGTCTAACTGTTGTTTACTATAACTGTCACTATCCATTTAATATATTTTTCTCCTGATAAAATGTTAATTAGTCTCATTGCCGGCTTTGCACCGACAATGATAACATACTACAAAGCAATCATTTTTTCAATATTTTTACACAAATATTTCTTATTTTTTGAAATCACTAGTTACTGTTCACACGCAAGCTTGACACCGCGCTGTCAAGCTATGCGCCATAGTGTTAATTATTGAGTGATTACAGCCCCTGCCTCGTAGAGGCATTTTAAACGGGCTGTAATCGTTGCTGGTCACACTGTTAGGTGTGAACAGTAACAATCACTATGTTGTTTGTCACACTGTTATGTAGGAACAGTAACATCACTACTTTGCATCACGGAAAAATCCCCTGAATGCGAATTCTGACAAAGGCTTCTTGTAAAGCAGCTCTCCTATCAATATCTCAAACGCCCCACCTGCCAAAATAGCAATATAGCCTAGCAATGCCACCACCGGGAGTCCAAGCTTAAAAACAGCATTAGAAACCGGCACAAACGCTGCTCCTGAAAACACAGTAAAAACGCCCATAAACAAAACCATGAATACTATAAAGCCAAGTACATAATACTTATAGCATATGCTTGTGTACAGATATTCTATCAGCAGTACAACATCAAGCGTAAAAAGTGTGTAGAGAAGCTGCGTCTTATCTGCCACTCCATACTGTATCAGAATGACTCTTTCTACCACCAGAAATGTAAAAATAACAAGATTGATTACCGTGCTTGACATCACCGGAATGTATATCTGCAGCTTCTTTTTCAGTGATGTGGACTGGATAAGCTCTGACACATCCATCGACATGATGAGCTGGAATGTGAACATACCACTCATCATAAAGTATACACCACCTATGATTGTAGTTCCTTTGCTCATTATATCGGATGCAATTCCGATTACTGCAAATAATACAAGCATGATCACATTCAACTTCAGTTTGTAGCCATATCTCAACAATTTAAATCCTAATTTAATATCTTTCAGCATAATATTTCTCCTTTTCTAATATACTTCCAATTTAAAATGCCTCTACACATCAACATATGATCCGCGGATACGAACCATCATATGATAATATGTCGCTGCTATCACGCCTACAAGCACCACTGCTAACACAGGTGCGATAAACCACATTCTCCCGCCATAAAGCAAAACAGCTATACTACCTGCAATTGCCGGTAAGATAACTATAAGCGCAAGCAGATAAATATATATTCCCATATCCATGTATCTGAATATATTTAACGAGCCAACCGAAACAATTGAAGATATCATAATAATGTCAAATATCGACCAGATATTAACTCCAAATTTAATAAATGGTATTGAAGCAATGAGTATTGTAATTCCAATACGCAGCGGTCTTATAAGTATATCCACAAGAACTGCATTCTCAAAGTATCTTACTCCGTTAAAACCTGTCTTTAAAAAATGCATGCCAAATGCATTCTTCTTGCACATACAGCCGAAGCAGAAATAGTCCTGTACCACCTCGCACATCATATAAAAATCATAAACAATTACTATAACTCCAATCCATGCCCAGACTGTTTTTGAACAGGCAATTAGCATTGATGTAAAAATTGCTAAAAGAGGAATCAGTATATTTGTTATCAGACGATACTTGAAATTTGTCATAACACGGTAATCCCTGATGTATGTTAGAACTTCATTCTTTGCTTTGTTATCTTTTTTATTAATTGTTCTTTCAGTATCATTTTCCTGTGAAAACATTTTTTCATTCATACTTCCTGACTTATTTTCCATAACACCTCACCTCGCACTAGCGCATCACAATCTTTGTGTTATTTTTCATGACCGCAACGCTTATCTGGTAAAGTGTCGGAATCTCCTTTGTCACATTAAGTCCTGCGAGCTTATCTATATTTTCCGCCAAGCATATGCCCTCGAAGCCGTACGGATTTTTGGTCATTGAATAAAGCACCTTACCGGCAGCCTCTGTATCTGCTGCATCTCCTTTAATCAGGATATATTTTTCCTTCAAATCCTCGACAAAGCCCTGCTCAACAATCTGTCCGTTTTCCATTATAATGGCATAATCGGTGATATTTTCCATATCTGAAATGTTGTGCGTAGAGAAAAATACACTGCGCTTTCCGTTGCCCTCATGAATATACTCGCCAATCATCTGACACAGCTTATCTCTCATCAGCGGATCAAGCGGCGATGCCGGCTCATCCAGCAAAAGAAGGTCTGTCTTTCGAGCCATGACTCCTGCCAGCATGAGCTTCATCTTCATGCCATCCGAAAATGAGCTGTTGGCTTTCTTCATATCAATGCTGCCATGTGAAAATATTGCAAGCTCCTCACAATATCTGTGAAAATCCTCTGCGGAAAAATCATCAAACATCAGCTTGCTGATTTCCTCGATATCTTTAACTGTCCACTGTGGCAGATAGTATTTGCCCGGTCCTGTGTAGCCTATGCGGTTTTTAATATCTCCCGAGTTTTCCTTCTGTTTGTCGGAATACTGTCCGAAATAAGTGATGTCACCTTTATAGTCAAGCCTGATTCCTGCCAGGATATTTAAAAGCGTTGTCTTTCCTGCTCCGTTTTCTCCGATTAAGGCTGTCGCAAAACCCTGTGGTATTGCGAAATTCTCCACATCCAGTGTGAAGTTTTTAAGTTCCTTTGTGATTTTTGCTGCCTCAATTGCATTCTTTGTTGTCATTTTCATTTCTCCTTATTCATTTTCATATCATTATTTAAATATGAACTAATTCTTACTTAAATTTTTCATTGTTTATAGCTATCCATAATCATTGTATTAAATAAATCTGGATATAATTTGTGCTACAAACTCCATTAATAGCTGACCTAATGCTGTCATCACTATGTTTATCATACTCATAACCAATCCACTCCTGTCATTCTACATCAAGCAACGCCTCAAGCATTCCCTTAAGCTCGTCGTTCGAGATTCCTGCTACCTCAGCTGCGGCTATCGCGTCTGTCAGCGACTCCTCCACCTTGCGCAGGTGCTGTTCCTTTATCATCTCACTGTCCTGTGCATTGACATAAAAGCCCTTGCCCTGCGCCGCTGTGATAAGCCCCTCATCTGCAAGCTGCTCATAAGCCTTCATCGTGGTTATCACACTGATTTTCAGGTCCTTTGCCAGCCCTCTTATCGACGGAAGGAACTCCCCCTGCTCATACCTGCCGGCCAAAATATCTGTCTTGAAGCTGTCCGCTATCTGCTGATAGATGGGCACTCCTGAATTTTGCATCAGCTTCATATGCTACCTCCGTACTGTATTTATTAACTGTTTATGTGTTATATATACACTATATACATTTTAATGTCAATACCTTTCTATAATTATCTCTCTAAAAATTTCACCTCAAAATTTTGATTTGACATACACTCTTATATCTGATACTATAATATAGCTTGCCGATATGGCTCAGTAGGTAGAGCGACGCACTCGTAATGCGTAGGCCACCGGTTCGATCCCGGTTATCGGCTTCATACATAAAAAAGGGGATGTGAAAAAACTCGATTGAGTTTTTTCACATCCCCTTTATTTTACTAATTCTTTATTTTATTTCTTTTATAATTTCTGCAGTAAGTTCTTTTCTGTTTGTTTTGAAATGGAAAAATGGTCTTTCTGTAATCACACGAATTTCAACCGGATATTCATAATCCTCCAAAGCATTTTTTAAGCCATTTTCCACTTCATTAAGAGTCTTTGTTCCATCAAGAATTACGAAAAAGTACGGAAGGAAATATCCGTCATGAACCTGATCCGGCACAAAACAGAAAAATCCGTCTTCTACACCATCTACACGTACAGCTTTTGTTTCCATTCTCATCATATACAATTCGCCGCCGCCAAATCTTTTTGCGGAACCTCGTCCAAGAACATATACTATTCCATGTTCATTAATGTATGCCTTGTCACCTGTATGCAGCCAACACTTTCCGTCAGCATGATTAATTAATGCGCGCTCTGTCAGTTCTTCACCCTTCCAGCCTGCATAATGAAGCATCATTGCCGGGCCTGTCATGCACAATTCTCCAATTTCGCCATAGCCCAGTTCTTTCAGGTCATCTGAAAATATAGCCATTGTTGTAGCTGGCATTGGCATTCCAACGCATCCGTCAACCAATGGAAACATAGGATTTGGAAGTGTAAAGTTTGAACATCCCTCACTCTGTCCATATCCGGCACTAAGCGGTGCCTGCACATTATGTTTATGGAAAAAGTCTTCTACTTCTTTTGTCTTTCGTTCATTCATCGCCTCTGCTCCTGTTCCGATTGAACGCAGATGTGACATATCATAATCCTCTGGAATTCTGTCACTCTTCATGAGTTTTTCGCAAAGCATTGGAACCAATGCCCAGAAATTAGGTTTCTGCTCCATGAAAGCAATATCAATATCGTCTAATGGGCAGAACGGATCCAAAACTACAATCAGTCCGGCTGACAATGGGAATATTGTCATTGAAACTGTCACGGCAATCAGTGCTGGCGGAAGAATCGGAAGCCACCATCTTTCCTGAACATCTGAAGGTGCAATAAAAACGGACATCTGAAATGCTACAGCCACGATATTTGATGAAGAATGAATGACCAGTTTAGAAATACCTGTCGAACCACTCGTATATGCCCCAAATACAGCTCTGTCAGCATCAGCCGGTGCCATATAATCATCTGTATAGTTTTCTCCTAATGCAAGAAACTCGTTCCATGTCATATCGTTTTCGCCACAATATACATCATCTGTATATTTGGATTTGATTTCTTTTTCCACATATTCCGGGATAGATGACTTGTCTGCATAATCATACGGTGATACCTTAATCATCCGTTTCATAGGAGTTGTTGCAAAGAAAAGTTCTTCATCCTCCTTTGAAGTATAATCCATAGCAAATACTACTTCTGACTTTGCTTTTCTGATTGCGAAACACAGCTCCTCAGGAACATCGTCTCTACAGATAATTACTGCACCAATTCTTTCTGCTGCAATAAGAAGAATATAGTGTGCCGGGACAGCCTGTAAAAATAATGGAATTCTGTCACCCTCTGTAAATCCCAGTGCTTTCAATGATTTTGCAGCTTTATCCACTTCTTCCCAAAAAGTCTTCCATGTAATGTTGTTTCCATAATACTCAAAGGCAGTTTTATTCTCATCTGGATTTTTCATTTTTAAAAACTGCTCAATACTAACTTCCGGACTTTCTACATTTCGGATTTCTTCCGGATAGAACTGCAGCCATGGTTTGTCGATACTTGCTTTCCCTGTTAAACTTTTGTTAATCATATTTTTCTCCTTAAAAATTTTTTTTTATTGTAACTCAATGAAGATGGATTTTGCAATTGGAAATATACACAACAGGTACAAAATTCCTCTTGACATTTATAAAAAATATATTAGAATTATCTCGTTGGTTTATTTTTAGTAAACAAAAAATCTATTATTAAGCCTACAGTAAATATGACGTAAAGTATAATAGAAAAGGAAGTAAACATGGATATCGGACATCGTATGAAGGAGCTTCGTATCCAGTACGGACTTACCCAGCAGGAGCTTGCTGACAGGGCTGAGCTGACGAAGGGATTTATCTCCCAGCTCGAGCGAAATCAGAATTCACCGTCAGTCGGCACCCTGCTTGATATCATCCAGTGCCTGGGTATGACACCGGCGGAGTTTTTTACGGATTCGGAGCCTGAGCAGATTGTATACAAGGCGAACGACTATTTCGAGAAAATTGACGAGGAAAAAAACAGCAAGGTGGAATGGATCATTCCAAACGCACAGACCCGCTCCATGGAGCCTGTCAGGCTCACTCTTCATCCGGGTGGCAGTTCTGAAATATATCTGCCTCAGGAATGTGAAGAGTTTGGATATGTGATAAAGGGCACAGTGAAGCTTTGCTATGGTGGCAAAGTGCACACCGTAAAGGCCGGTGAGTCCTTTTATTTTAAAGCCGGTAAGAAGCATTTTATCGAAAATAAGTCTTCAAAGGATGCTGTGCTCATATGGGTCAGCAATCCTCCAAGCTTCTGACGCTTCCCCTGCAGAAGCTCTTTTATAGGGCTGTAATTACTGCCGGCCACATTTTTAGTGTGTACAGCAGCAAATTATAAACATACAGTTCCTACCAGTACTATAATTACATGAGAAAGGTTTACACCATGGGAAAGAAATTAATTGATTTTATCGATATCACAAAGTCATACAACGGCAATGTTGTACTCGACGATTTAAATCTATACATCAGGGAGAATGAGTTTCTGACGCTGCTTGGACCATCAGGTTGCGGAAAGACCACCACACTTCGCATGCTCGGTGGCTTTGAAACACCGGACAAGGGAAAAATCATGTTTGATTCAAAGGACATCACAAATGTGCCTGCAAACGAGAGAAATCTGAACACTGTTTTCCAGAAATACTCTCTTTTCCCTCATATGACAATAGCTGAAAACATCGCGTTTGGTCTTAAAATAAAGAAAAAAAGCAAGGCTTACATAGATGACAAAATAAAGTATGCATTAAAACTCGTCAATCTCGACGGCTTTGAAAACCGCTCTGTGGATTCTCTTAGCGGAGGCCAGCAGCAGCGTATCGCTATTGCAAGAGCTATTGTAAACGAGCCTAAGGTACTGCTGTTAGACGAGCCGCTTGGCGCTCTCGACTTAAAGCTGCGCCAGAGCATGCAGTATGAGCTTATCCGCTTCAAAAATGAGCTCGGTATCACCTTCGTCTACGTCACACACGACCAGGAGGAAGCGCTTACCATGTCTGATACCATCGTAGTCATGAATCAGGGCTATATCCAGCAGATTGGCACACCAGAGGACATTTACAATGAGCCTGAAAATGCCTTTGTCGCTGACTTTATCGGGCACAGCAATATCATCGACGGTGTTATGATAAAGGATAAGCTTGTCGAGATACTCGGTGTAAAGATGCCTTGTGTGGACGAGGGCTTTGGTGAGAACACGCCTGTCGATATAGTCATCCGCCCGGAGGATGTGGAGCTGGTGCCTGCGGAGGACGGCTACATGCAGGGCGATGTCGTGTCAAATATCTTCAAGGGAGTGCACTATGAGCTTGAGGTAAAGGCTAACGGCTACGACTGGATGGTACACACCACCAAATATGTAGAGGTCGGCAGTCATGTGGGTATCAAGGTGATTCCATTTAATATCCAGGTAATGCACAAGCCTGAGTCCTCAGATGAAAAGGCGGTGGAGATAGATGTCTAAAATAAAGAAACAGCTGCTCGCAGGGCCGTACCTCATATGGATTATCGGATTTATCATACTTCCGCTTTTCATGATTGTGTACTATGCATTTAAAGGCTCTGACGGAGGCTTCACATTTGAATATGTGGCTGCAATAGCACAGCACACCAATATCAAGGCACTGCTTTTATCCCTACGGCTTGGAGTCATATGCACCATAATATGCCTGGTGCTGTCCTATCCGCTTGCGATGATTTTAAACGGCTTAAAGATTAAAAACCAAAGCTTTGTGGTATTTGTTTTCATGCTTCCTATGTGGATGAACTTTATGCTTCGAATACTCGCATGGAAGCAGCTTTTGTCCAAAAACGGTGTCATCAACTCGATACTCACCACTCTCGGACTGCCGGGCTTCAACATCATGAATACCTCCGGAGCAGTCGTGCTTGGCATGGTCTATGACTTTCTGCCATTCATGCTGCTGCCTATATACAACTCCATGACCAGAATCAAAAACGACTGGATTGAGGCGGCACTTGACCTCGGTGCAAACAAAGTCACAATACTTTTCAAGATTATACTGCCACTTACAGTTTCCGGTGTCATAAGCGGAATCGTAATGGTTTTCGTGCCATCACTCACATCCTTTGCCATCTCACAGATACTCGGTGGCGGCAAGGTCCTGCTCATCGGAAATATCATAGAACAGGATTTCGTCCATGGCTCGCAGTGGGGCGCAGGAAGCGGTCTCTCACTCGTGCTCATGGTATTCGTATTAATCAGTATGGCACTCGTCAATCTGTTTGATAAGGAAGGAGACCAGAGCGCATTATGGTAAAAAAAATAGCATCCAGGGTATATATGGGACTGATTTTTTTGTTTCTGTATCTACCTATCGTTGTATTAATAGTACTCTCCTTCAACAACTCCAAATCCAAGGTTAAATGGGGAGGCTTCACGCTCGACTGGTACATAAAGTGCTTTCAGAGTGAGCGGATTATGTCGGCATTTTCTACAACACTGCAGATTACGCTGCTTGCAGCTGTGATTTCTACAATAATAGGAACTCTTGCAGCCATGGGTATAAGCGCCATGAAGAAACGTAACCAGACAATCTATCTGGGCGCTACAAACATCCCGATGCTCAATGCAGATATCGTGACCGGTATCTCAATGATGCTTTTGTTTGTAAAATTCATGAATCTGGGCTTTGTGACAGTGCTTATCGCACACATCACGTTCAATATCCCTTATGTGATACTCAATGTGCTTCCAAAGCTCAAGCAGACCAACAAATACACCTATGAGGCCGCACTTGACCTGGGCGCATCACCTCTATATGCATTTTTCAAGGTCACCTGGCCTGAAATAAGCCCCGGAGTGTTCTCCGGCTTTATGATGGCGGTCACAATGTCACTCGATGACTTCTCCATCACCTACTTTACGAAGGGTGCCGGAGTAAACACACTCTCAACCATGCTCTACACAGAGCTAAAAAAGGGTGTAAAGCCGGAGCTGTATGCCCTGTCAACTATACTTTTCTTCACAGTGCTGCTGCTTTTGGTTGTGGTAAACATCAACTCAAACCAGATACCTGTCAGCGCCTCAAAGAAGCCTGCAAGGGCCAAAAAGCTGCGCATCGTAAAGCGTAGTGTGAGTATCGCAATTGTCGCAGTACTCGTAATTGGCTGCTTTTCGGTATTTACCATAAGCGCCGGAAGCACAAACAATGACAATGCCATAACAGTGCTAAACTACGGTAAATACATCGATGAATCAGTAATCGACAGCTTCGAGCAGGAAACCGGAATCACCATTAAATACGAAGAATACGAGGAGCCTGAGGAGATGTACACAAAGTACAAGTCCGGTGCCATCGATTACGATGTCATCTGCACCTCTGACTACATCATCGAGAAGCTCATAAGTGAGGGTGAGGTCAACAAGATAGACTACAGCTCAATGCCAAACTATCAAAATGTAAATCAGGATATAATCGACATGTCCGCATCCTTTGACCCGACACATGAGTATACTGTGCCTTATTTCTACGGCACACTCGGCATACTATACAATAAAAAGATGGCTGATGCATCAGACCTAAATACCTGGGACTGCCTGTGGAACGGCAAATACAAGGACAACATGATTATGATTAATTCTGTCCGTGATGCTTTCACTCCCGCCCTTCGCACACTTGGCTACTCGATAAACGAGACAGACACAGCAAAGCTCGATGAAGCATTTGATATACTAAACAAACAAAGCAGTGATGTGCTCGCCTACTACGTGGATGAAACCTGTGATGAGATGGTTGCTGAAAATGCGGCAATCGCAGTGTGCTACTCCGGTGAGGCAGCTGCCGCCATGGCTGAAAATGACAACCTGGACTATATCGTACCAAAAGAGGGCTCAAACCTCTGGATTGACTCATGGTTCATTCCAAAGACATGCAAGAATAAAGAGGGCACGCAGGAATTTTTGAACTATATCTGCGGTGATGAGCCGGCACAGCTCAACTTTGAATATGTATACTATGCATCACCTATCCAGTCTGTCATCGACAACCAGGATGCAAAAACAAAGGAAAATGAGGCGATTAATCCTCCTTCCGATATGCTCAAAAACTGTGAAGTATACAGAGCTTTAAATGATGATGACGCAACTCTTTACAACACACTGTGGCAGAGGCTCAAATCGGATTAAAACCGGATAGCGGGCTATATTTTGTATGATGTCACAAAAATGAAGTCTAAAAATTGTACAAAAATACATATTGCAAACTTAAACAAACAATGATAGAGTAAAATCCACGAAGCGCCCTGCTTCGTGGGTTTTACTTTTCCACGAGATCCGATATTTTTATGCTCCGCAAGGAGATTCATGAAATACACGGAGTTTTTACATACTATAGAAACAGAAATAACCGCAAGACTTGACAATAATTTCAAGCTTACCATCCATCCTGTCAAAAAGAACAACGGGATGATCTACGACGGATTGGTGATTATCAATCCCAAATTCAATATAGCACCGACTATTTATCTCAATCCTTACTACCATTGGTATCTTGATGGTGTATCCATTGATTCTATTCTCGATGCAATTTTATCCACCTACAATGATTTCAAGCCAACTGAAGATTTTGACATAAGCTTCTGTGATGATTTTTCCAAGGTAAAGGAGAAAATAATTTTCCAGCTCATAAGCTACGACAAAAACCAAAAGCAGCTAAAGGACGTGCCCTATATCAAATATCTGGATTTTGCCATCATATTTGAAGTATATGTGGGAGCAGAACTGCCTGAATTTGGCACCATTACAGTCACAGATGCGCTTCTGTCACGCTGGGGCATAGATACAGAAACACTAATCCGCGCCTCAATGCAAAATACCCCAAAGATACTTCCATGCTCAATAATCAACATGGCAGAGTTTCTTGCCAAAAAATGTCCGGGCTATGCCAATCAGATGCGCGCAGTCTGTGATTTTGACAGCCTGCCTATGTATATCCTTACAAACAGCAGGCAGACAAATGGTGCATCCGCCATACTCTACCCGGGTGTGCTAAGCTCGCTGGCAAAAAAGCTCGGCGGCAATATGCTGCTCATACCAAGCAGTATCCATGAGTTTCTGGTAATGCCGCTGGATAGCGATATAGATGTCTGCAACCTAAGCGAATTCATCTGTGAGGTAAACTCTACAGAGGTACGCGACGAGGAAGTACTCGGCGAGAGGTACTACATATACGACAGTAAAACAGACACTGTCTACTGATAATCATATAACCTGATAATCATATAACCTGATACAAAAAATACCGGATATCATATCATAGATATGTATCCGGTATTTTACTTTCTAAGAACATAGTTGGAAATTCATGAAAGTTATTGGCCTGTTATTTGCAGAGCTATGTACTAGTTGCCAAGCAGCATGTCGTAAAGCTTCTCATACTCTTTCGCAGATGCATTCCATGAGAAGTCATGCCTCATGGCGCGCTGCATCATCTCCTGCCATCTGTCCTTATGGTTTTCAAACACATCAAGAGCATATTTGATGACATGCAGCATATCATGCGCATTATAATTGGCAAAGGAAAAGCCATCGCCCGTATTCTCGTACTCATTGTACGGCACTACAGTGTCCTTAAGACCACCGGTCTCCCTGACTATAGGCAGCGTACCATATCGCATAGACATGAGCTGGCTCAAGCCGCACGGCTCAAAAAGAGACGGCATGAGAAATGCGTCACAGCCTGCATATATCTCATGTGCATTTTCCTCTGAGTAGCCGATATATACTCCAAGCTTCTGCGGATACTTGCCATGGAAATAATTAAACATCTCCTCGTACTGCTGCTCTCCTGTGCCCTGCACTATAAACTGTACATTCATGGTGGAAAGCATCTCCTCCATCACATATGCCACCAGATCAAAGCCCTTCTGATTTGTCAGACGCGAAACTATTCCAATCAGCATGACATCCTTATCCACAGCCAGACCATACTTCTCCTGCAGCTGACGCTTATTAACGATCTTTCCACTCAATTCCCTTACAGAAAAATGCTTATCCAGATATGTATCCTTCATAGGATTAAAGACATCATAATCTATACCGTTTACAATGCCTCTCAAATGCCTGCGCCGCTCAAGCATCAGGCCATCCAGGCCCTCGCCGCCCTCAGGTGTACAGATTTCATCTGCATATGTCGGACTGACAGTCGTAATCTCATCTGCATATACTATGCCGCCCTTTAAATAATTAGCCTCACCATAGAACTCCAGCTCTCCTGAATTAAAAATGTGCTCCGGAAGTCCTGTAACATCAGCCACCTCTTTAATCTTCCAGCGCCCTTGAAACTTCATATTGTGAATGGTAAAGACTGTCTTTATACCGGCATAGAAATTGTCTGAGCCGTACACTGTCTTTAGAAAAACCGGCAAGAGTCCTGTCTGCCAGTCATTACAATGTATCACATCCGGGGCAAAATCTATAACCGGCAAAGCCTCAAGCACCGCCTTTGAAAAGAAAGCAAACTTCTCCACATCCTCGTATATATTGTTGTATGGCTTATCTCCTGCAAAGTAAAACTCATTGTCAACAAAATAATATGTCACACCATCATACTGCGATGTAAAAATTCCCACATACTGCCTGCGCCAGTTGAGATTGACATAAAAATGACAGACGAACTTAAGCTGTGGCAGTAATTTATCATCCATACATTTGTACTTCGGAAGTATAACTCTCACGTCATATCTGTCCTTGTCAAAATATTTTGGTAAAGATCCCACTACATCAGCAAGTCCACCTGTCTTCATATAAGGTATTGCCTCTGATGCGGTCATTAATATTTTAATTTTGTCCATGCTGAAACCTCCCACAGATTACAGTTATTTAAACAACGATTAATCTGATAAAAAATATAGTATACATCCTGAAACCAATAGAATGTATACTATATTATATCACGCGGGAGTACATTTTGCCTAGTAAATTTATCAAAACGTGGTTTTATTTGTCTATAATGACGATTTTTACATCCCTAGACGTATTTTGTCTGTAATCAGGGCAATAAACTCCGAATTGGTAGGCTTGCCCTTACCATAGTTTACAGTGTATCCAAACATGGAGTCTATCGTATCCATCCTGCCTCTGCTCCATGCCACCTCGATAGCATGCCTTATGGCTCTCTCCACCCTGCTTGAGGTAGTCTTGTACTTCTTTGCAATAGTGGGATACAAAAGCTTTGTGATCGAGCTAAGCATCTCCATATCCTCAACGCACATCACTATCGCAGTCCTCAGATACTGATATCCCTTTATATGAGCCGGAACACCTATCTCATGAATGATATCCGTCACCTGTGTCTCAAGGGATTTTTTCTCCATATATGTATCATCAAGTGGCTCAGTGTCACCGGATGCTCTCTTTATATACACAAGTACCACATCAGAACCGTCATTACCGTTTATCATGCTGTATGCTTCATCACTACTTCTTGCTGTTCCTAAAAACTCCATGCCCTTTAATAAACTCTGCATGTTTTTCTTTTCGTCTGCTACTGCGACATTTAAAGTGCTCATCAAACTCTCCTATGCCGCCAATTACTGTCATGTCAAAACAAATTGTATGCTTTTATGATAACACATTTTGTCGAATTTTGTCGAGAGCGTATTTTTTTTTTATTTTATGTAACCATTCAGCCCACGCATATTCGCAAAACTGCACGATACCCGTGCTTTCTCTATTCTTCAAACTGAGAGTTATACAGCTCTGCGTAAAATCCGTTCTTTGCAAGAAGCTCATCGTGTGTACCCTGCTCGATAATGTCTCCGTCCTTCATGACAAGAATCATATCGGCATTCTTGATAGTAGACAGCCTGTGGGCGATGACAAAGCTTGTTCTGCCCTTCATCAGATTGTCGAGTGCCTTCTGGATACGGATTTCTGTACGTGTATCGACAGAGGATGTGGCCTCATCAAGGATAAGGATTGGATTGTCTGCAAGAATGGCTCTTGCTATTGTCAAAAGCTGCTTTTGTCCCTGTGACACATTGGATGCATCCTCGTTGAGCTCCATATCGTAGCCACCCGGCAATGTCTGGATAAAGTGATGCGCATGTGCTGCCTTTGCTGCCGCGATGACCTCCTCATCTGTGGCATCCAGACGGCCGTAGCGGATATTTTCCATAATGGTGCCCTTAAAGAGCCATGTGTCCTGCAATACCATGCCGAATGCATCTCGCAGATCGGCTCTGTTGTAATCCCTGATATCATGTCCGTCTACAAGAATGGCACCTGAGCTTACATCATAAAATCTCATAAGAAGCTTGACCATGGTAGTCTTTCCCGCTCCTGTCGGTCCAACGATAGCAACCTGCTGTCCCGGCTTTACCTTTGCAGAAAAATCATTGATGATGATCTGGTCAGGATTATAACCAAAGTGTACATGCGAAAACTCTACACTTCCCTCGATATGGTCTGGCTTTACAGGATTTTCCACTGTTATATCCTCTTCCTCCTCATCGAGGAACTCAAATACACGCTCAGATGCAGCCGCCATCGACTGAAGCTGGTTTGCCACCTGCGCTATCTGCTGGATTGGCTGTGTGAAATTCTTCACATACTGTATAAATGCCTGGATATCACCGATTGTGATGACATTCTTTATGGCAAGTATACCACCTGAGATGGCTACTCCCGCATATCCTAAGTTTCCTACAAACTGCATGATAGGCATCATAAGTCCTGAAAGGAACTGTGATTTCCATGCGGATTTGTAGAGCACATTGTTGGCCTCCTTAAAGGTCTTTACAGTCTCTGCCTCTTTATTATATGCCTTTATGACGAGGTGGCCTCCGTACACCTCCTCGACCTGTCCGTTTATGTGTCCCAGATACTCCTGCTGCTGTCTGAAGTATTTCTGTGAATGCTTTATGACAAACGAAATAAGTATCATCGAAACTGGCAGGATAACGAGTGAAATCAGCGTCATGAGCGGTGAAATAGACAGCATCATGACCAGTGTACCGACCAAAGTGGCAACAGATGTAATAATCTGTGTGATACTCTGGTTCAAGCTCTGTCCGAGTGTGTCCACATCGTTTGTGATACGCGAAAGTACCTCACCATATGTCCTTGACTCGAAATACTTCATCGGCATACGGTTGATTTTGCTCGTGATGTCCTTACGCATCCTGTAGCAGGTCTTCTGCGTGATGCCTGTCATGATAAGTCCCTGGGCAAACATAAAGATGGCACTCACCACATATAAAGCCAGCGTAAACAAAAGAACCTTTGCAATATAATCAAAATCTATGCCGCCTGTTCCTGCAATCTTGTTCATGAGTCCCTCGGCAAGCGCAGTGGTGGCTTTACCCATGACCTTCGGTCCTGCAACGGAGAAGACAGTCGAAACTGCTGCAAAAATCATAACTGCAATGATAGCAGCCCAGTATCTGCCGAGATACTTTATGAGTTTCTTTGTAGAGCCCTTGAAATCCCTGGCCTTTTCTGTGACCATTCCGGGGCCACGTCCCATTGGCCCTCTTGGCCTCTTAGGAGGCATCTTAAACTGTTCGTTATTATTCTCACTCATCTTACATGCCCTCCTTTTTGTTATCATCAATTCCAAGTTCCCTGGCTGAAAGCTGTGACTGTGCAATCTGCATATATACATCGCAATTTTTAAGAAGCTCCTCGTGGGTGCCTTTTCCTACGATTTTACCGTCATCGAGCACGAGAATCTGGTCAGCATGAATAATCGTGCTGATACGCTGTGCCACGATAATAACGGAAGCACTCTCTGTAACCTCTGCTAAGGCTGCACGCAGACGCGCGTCAGTCTTCATATCGAGTGCTGAAAAGCTGTCATCAAACACATAAATATGAGGGTCCTTTGCGATAGCTCTTGCTATGGCAAGCCTCTGCTTCTGACCACCTGACACGTTTGAGCCGCCCTGTGCGATTGAGCTTTCATACCTGTCATTCTTTGTCTCGATAAACTCAGAAGCCTGTGCGATATCCGCAGCCTTTTTTATCTGCTCATCACTCGCGTCTGCTTTACCAAAGCGCAGGTTTGAGGCGATGGTTCCCGAAAAAAGAATACCCTTCTGCGGAACAAAGCCTATTGACTCGCGAAGCTCGCTTAGTGTGTAGTCTCTGATATCGTGTCCATCAAGCTCTATTGAGCCTCCAGTCACGTCATAGAAACGCGGAATCAGGTTTACAAGTGTAGACTTTCCACAGCCGGTACTTCCGATGATAGCTGTGGTTTTGCCCGGCTCCGCCACAAAATCAATGTCTGAAAGCACATCCTCCTTTGCTCCCGGATATCTGAAATCCACATGGTTGAAACGGATAACACCTCTGTGATCAGCCTCAGTAACAGGCTCTTTTGGATCATTTACAGTGCTGTTTGTCTTTATAACCTCATCGATACGCTCTGCCGCAACACCAGCTCTCGGAAGCATGATGGACATGGCTGAAAGCATGAGGAATGACATAACAATCATCATGGCATATGTAATAAACGCAGTCATGGTACCTACCTGCATAGAACCCTTGTCTATTCTGCCTGCTGCAACCCACACGATACCAAGTGTGATGCAGTACATGATCATGGACATACCCGGCATCATAAAGGTCATGACACGGTTTGTAAACAGCTGTGTGCGTGTAAGCTCACGGTTAGCCTCATCAAACCTCTTTTCCTCCTCCTTTTCACGGCCGAAAGCCCTGATAACGGAAAGACCTGTAAGAATCTCACGAGAAACAAGGTTTACCTTGTCTACAAGACTCTGCATAATCTTGAACTTTGGCATAGCAATGCCAACCAGTGTGAAAATAAAAACCATGATGGCAGCAACCGCAATGGCAATCACCCACTCCATGCCGGATTTGGTCTGCGCCACCTTGATGATACCACCGATACCAACGATTGGCGCGTAAAGCACCATACGAAGCATCATAGTAGTAACCATCTGAATCTGCTGTATATCGTTCGTGCTTCTCGTAATCAGTGATGCCGTAGAGAATTTGTTAATCTCGGCATTTGAAAAACCTACAACCTTTGAAAAGGTCTTCTCCCTCAAATCCCTGCCGACAGCGGCACCGACCTTTGAAGCCGCAAAACCTACAACACATGCTGCTATAAGCATAATTGCTGCAAAGGCTGCCATCTTGGCTCCTGCCTTCCACAGATAAGCAACCTGATTGGCATCCACGTCGATTCCTGCATTCTCATCACACTTTGTCGCAAAAGTTACACCCATGGACTTTAAAGTAGCTGAACCCACCGCATCGATTTTTTCCTGCACCTTGCTTCTTATCTGCTTTATCATGTTATCATCGAGCGCTACTCCCTGCGGGATAGCCGATGCATCCACATCCATCTGCTCACCCGACTGAAAAGCCTGATATGCCATGACAAGAGGAACCAAAAGCTCCTCATCCAGCTTATCAAGTGTGTCCGAATCAGCTGTCAGCTTGTATTTTGCCACACCGTCATCAGATTTTGAAGCATCCTGCGCCTCGTAACAGTCCGTAAATTTTTCTTTCTCGTCAGACAGCATAAATGTCTGTGCCATCTGATAATCCTCCGATGTAATCTCCTTTGGCAGGATATGCTCAATGCCATGATCCTGGATACCAACATCAATGATGTCAGATGTGTACGCAGGCAAAGCCAGATCACAGTAAGCCTGAGCAATGAGAAAAACAAATATTAATATGATCCATCGCCAGTATGGAATCAGGTTTTTGAAAATTTTACTCATAAACGTTTCCTTTCTTTCCGGTTAATTATCCCCCATACACGAATGCAAAAATATCCGCAATCGTGCGCATACTATCTATTTTATCAATAAGCGCGGATAATTCAATAAAGAAAGTATAAAGAAACAGTAAAAAAACAGAGACCATACAAGCTGTTTCGCAGCTCATATGGTCTTTGCTATATGGAAATATACATAATCATATATAAACGCTAATCCAGATCTGCAAGTCCTACACGCTGTATCTGGAAGGTCTTGTATGCCTTAGCTGTTGGAATCTCTTTACACTCACCACTCGCCAGTGACTGATAAATCTTACTATATCCTACGGCATAAATCTTTATAGAATTAGCTCCCTCCGGTAAAACACTCAATGGTACCTTTACCTTATATGTCTTGTTATTTTCAAAGAAGTTCCTTGGATCCTTATTTAATTGACTGTTTTCTTTACTGTTATTTATCCGTTCAATTTCAGTTCCGTCATTATTCAGTGAATAGATATCCCAGTCCACCTTCTTTAAGTAAATCTTATTATCTCCGGTGCCAATCGTTTCATCATTTGGATTTTTTTGCGGATCCTCGATATAAAAATCCAAATAAACAACAGTTTTTTCATCAATCTGATTTCGCACAAGGTTTGAATCCTTTACCGTAAAATAAACATCCTGCGTACTGTCTGCACCATCTAGTCTGGCATCCGCTTTATTAGCTGCTTCTTCTTCAATGGCATCATCAATAGTTGCATATAATGTAGTTATATCATTTGAATCAGTATCTGCATTCTCCTTAAGATAAATTGACGGCTCATGAACTGATGCACTATATGCAGCAATCATAGTGTTTATATAAAGTTTCAATTCATCCTCATTATTTGAGAAATCGGAATGTCCTACACCTGAGTATGTTACATTTCCCATTGTGTAAATATAATAATTATTTCTTACATCCTTTGGAGACTGCTCATAAACTCCAATATCTGACAAGGTATACCATACAACAATATCACTCTCACCATCACCATCAGCATCCTGATTCATATCCAGCTGGTAGTACTGATTATGAGTGGTAGCTATATTTATTTCGTCAGCAATCTTAAAAGGATATGTGGTAATCTGTCCTGAATTAACCTTGACTGCCTTATTAGTATAAGCTTGAGCATCATCATTACCAACTAGCCCTGAATACAGTCTGTACTCACCATGATCATCACCATTATCTTTCCACTGATAATGATTTAAATCTGCATAAGTAAATCCCTGATTCTGTCTGACAATAACTTTTTTATATGATTTTGGCTCATATGCAATATCAGTGTTATTCTTTTCGGCGGTCTTTACAGCTTTATCAAAATCCGCATCAGTACGGTAATCAGTACTGTACAATGTATTGCCCTTCTTTAAATACTCATTTGACAGTATTCCATACCTGTCCAGTCCGACAGAATCACGAATTTTAGAGTTAAATTTATATCCCCAGACATTATTATATGTATTATCAATTTTATTATTACAAAATGACGTTGTATCATGAGCAAACAATACCGGTTTTCCTGACTGGATATATGCTTTTATATTATCGAGATTATTATCAATATCATAACAATCACCAAATCCAATTACAAGCATATCGTATGTCTGCAGCTTATTACATACCTCATTCATTTTATCTACGTCGTCATAATAAACTGTTTCTATATCCAGGTCAAAATCCTTCACTTGACTAAGTAATTCATGAAACTTCGTCGTATCGTCATTCTTCTGTACCTGCATATCAAAATTTCCATTATACTCCGGATTATGCTTCAAGTGTGAATTAATCTGAAGAATCTTGACTTTTGTAGGACTGCCTTTTGAATTTTTGACATACACATATCCGGATTTCTGATCATATCTGTAGCTATTTGTAGCCTGACTTACACGAAGCTGCCAAGGCATAACTCCTACATAGCCATTCGGCAAATCATAGACCAGTTTATAATTATAATTGCCTGCATTCAGACTATACATATATTTACCATTATCACCCATTACCGGATTCACAATAGTACCATCACAATATATTTTTATCTTATTTGCATCTATTCCTTCATTGGTTGTCGAAAACTTACCATCGGAATTCGAATCCAAAAACAGCTGTGCATTAAAACTTGCTTTGGAATCAGCACCTCCTGCATTGTTTATTGAAAATTCCAATGTGATCTGGTTATTACTAATCTCAACATAATCTGTATCTTTTACTTTTTCCTGCTCCTTGAGTAATATTTCAGGTTTTTCAGTAGTCAGGTAGGTAATAAGCTGCGCTGTCTCATTTGACTTATTTTTTAAGTCTCCATTGCTGTCCACTTTAAGAACATTATCTTTATCTTTTACATCACATAAAAAGGTAAAAACATTTGAACAGTTATCAATGTAATCCTCATTAATTCCACTTTCATACTTGCTATCATTGCTGAAAAAGCCATCTGAAAAGACGACAGGAAAGCCCGCCTTTATATAATCCTCAAACTCTGAAACCTTCTGCTTTGTGATATCATTTCCTGAGCCTCTGTACGTGTTTGGAGCAGTTATATAATATTTGTTACTTCCATTTTTCCTTAATGTAAGAGTTGTATTAAGCTCATCTCCACCATTTATATAATCAGTATCCAGCAATCCCGCATGACCATTCCTGAGCATATCATATCCCCAATAGCCTTTATTATCGCTCGGATTTATAACAACAATGTCACCAACATTTGAGTATTTAAGCCCATTCATGTTCCAATCATTATATACTGTATGACCATCTTCATCATAATTCAGATTATCGGCTACGAGTCCCATATATATCATGTCATAGTTATTAAGGTCCTCTATTCTTCCAATAAATTCTGCACTCGTAACCCTTGTTATTTTAACCTTTTTTTTCTCCGGGCATCTTGATCCAAGCCACTTTGTTAGCTTATCATAATTTAATGCGCCAGACTCATTTTTTACCGTTCCGGGCTCTATATCCAGAATGTTCAGACTATCTGTCGGATTTATAATGTCTCTTTTATCAACATACGATATGATATAGCTTAAAACTATCGCCTTTGAAATCTTCTTGTCATAATACGCATACTCGTCCTTTCCAAGAGTTTCATTTTCATTTTTCCTGCTTGTATTCTCTGAGTTAATATACTCTGCTATCTCTCCAAACCCCTGATTCTTGGCCTGATTTACAAATTCAGTCTCATCCTTGCCTGTACAATCAAGAAATGACGTATTGAAATTCTGTAACAGAAATGCTGCTCCATGCCCTTTATCATCTTTTGTTGGCTTTTTATATATATTTCCCGGAATGACATAAATATTGCCGTTTACGTAGCCATTTGGATGATTACTATCTACTCTGGTATCAAACTTGATCTTCCCCCCATTATCATCATCATACCAGTTTACGCACAATGGATTTTCATACTGACTTGGATCAATTTTATCAATAGCTAATTCAGCATAATTAGAACAGCATAAAAGAGCTGCCAGACGCTCCATATTTGTACAATAACGAAAATTCCACGGCTGGTCAACGTTATCCTTTACCAGACTGTAATCAACAATAACAGGCATCATGAATCCACTCTCGTGCACTCTCTTAGCAACATCAAATATAGTCTTTCCCTTAATGTCATTGCCGTAACCATATGAAGCACTGCCGCTGCCGTCTCCTCCACTGATATAGAGTAAATCCACATCAGACCAGTTTATATGGTCCATCTCTGCCGGAGTGACTGTCTGCACATTAAAGGACATATTATCACTCTTACCTGATCCATCCTGATTAAATACACCGTTTCTAAATAGCTCGTTGTTTGTGAAACCACCCTTTGTGTATATTCTTCTAACATTTACAGGATGATCCAAAACTCCGTTTTCCTTTTTTTGAATTTCATACTCACCGCAGCCCTCACCGGCAAAATTATAAACCTGACTACCCTCTTTGATATTAAAATATCCCATCTTTCTGGTTTCAGACTGACTGTTATCCGGATTCAGATTAATGTAAGGCTCCTTCTCATCCAATACTGCGCCATATTCCCCGGACTGATCCTCAAAAAACAATTTTTTTTCATCGTCCACCTCATAGTACGTCACACCTTCATTTACCACCTCATCAGAAGGAACATATTCCATCTGCAATGTATAATAGGTATATGTATCATAATCCGCTGTATTTGAAGCTTCTGTATTATCAGCCTTGTCTGCCGCCTGAGCTTCATCGCCTTCTGCCTTTTTATAGCTCTCCGCAAGACCTGCATATTCATATGCTAAACTGATATCACTGTTGTCAATACGGTAAATCGCTGCATGAGGATCACTTTCTGCGATAGAATTCATGGTATGCTGGTCTGCAATAGCATAGGCACTCTTAACCTTATAAGCCTTTTTGGTAACATCAAGATTTAATCCGTCTGTTGTTTTGGCATTAAAATAATCATAATTTGTGATATTTATATGCTCATCAGCTTCCTTAAACACCACTCCATAATAGCCTCTTACCGGCTTCGTCTCCTGTCCGTCCTCAGACACCAATGAGGCTGGCATATATACATAATGATCCACATTCTGATTATAATTACCACATGGATTTCCATCTTTAACTGCCGGAACATACTCCGTATCCAGTCTGTATGAGCCTCCATCTTTTCTGACCATTTCATAGTTCCTTGTACCGTTTTCACCGGCCTCAAGGGTCTCCGTCCCTGCAAGATCCAAAGGAGTATTACAATCATCAACTCCTTTTGTATAGCTTTCACTATACGGTGACCAAAATAGTGGCCTACTTTTATCATTTGCATCATCAGTTACAAAGTCATGATAATCCTCATAAAACAAACGATACATACAGTATGGGCGATAGATTGCTCCTGAACCTATTCCAGTACCATTATCACCAATTATGGTTGAAAGCATTTGCCTTGAATTGACAGGCTCCTGACCTCCAATAAGATAGCCTATGGAAGCCATATTGTTATATTCCTGCTTAGATGGAACAACCTCAACTATGTTGAAAGGTCTGTCCTTGCCGTGCGAGCTTACTATATTCGATATTCCATTGAAGGAAACATTTGCCTCAACGCTCGTTAAACTGTCATAAATCACAAGGGTCCCCACAACGAGACATACTACAAGTATGAGTGTTATTGGAACCACTATTTTTTTTCTTAATTTGCTCATTGCGATTGCTCCTTTGTAAAAAACTACTCTGTTTATTTTGGTCATTAATCATCTCATAGTATACTGTTCCGTTAGTTACATCCTTGCCTTTGTAATATATCCTTATTCCTTAAGGTTCTGCCGGTGCAACATACTCCACATCTGCTCAGGCCGGCACCTTATTGCGCATCGTAAAGTTCTGTTTTGAAGTATACTTCTTGTCACCTGCCTTAAAGTCCACGACAATTCCAACAGAGTTCTTGCTTTCTGCCTCGCTTAAATCAGGGGTAAAGCCTGTGACATTTTCTGCCATAAGAGATTCCTTGCCCTGACCATCTGCCTTCACCGCACCTGTTGCAGGATCCAGTGTATCCTTTCGCAGATAAATTTTGTGCTCTGACGGTCTGTATATGATATTGTATGTACAATCCTTGTTGTAGATAATCAGCTTGCTGTCGGATGATGCCACCTCCACCGGCGCTGCCACTGTAGCAGGCTCATACTTGACACCCTTTTGCGCTTCAATTATCAGGTCTCCTATCTGATTCATCGTAAGCTGTGCCTCATACTGTAAATCTACATCCTTTGAAGCGTACTTATACTGCTTCGTGCTCGTACCGATAAAGCCCGCAACGGCCAGACCCAGTATTCCCATTATCGCCATGACAATGACAAGCTCAACAAGTGTAAAGCCACTGTTTTTCCTACTATTTGATTTATTCATGCGCTTTAAAAGTTTCATGGTTCATCTTCCTCTCTGATTTCATCATACAACCTTATAACAGCCTTGCGTCAGAATAAAATATTCATCATTAAACTATGTAAATTACTCACATACCACCTTGCCGGTCTCCTTGTATATCGTGATAACCTTCTCGGTGCTGTTTTTTTGAATCCAGATACGGCTGCAGCACTTACCATTGGCATCAGGCTTTTGTGCACCTGAGCTTCTGTCAAACTGAAGCACTATCTTGTCTGGGCTGTTCAATTGTGTCTTATCACTATAATCATCCTTCATTGAATAGTAAACATCAATCCTGCTCTTTCCGATTTTGCTTGGATCAGATACCGTACCATTTATAGTCGTCTTATAATAGTAGGCACCATCTGATGCATCCTTATATATCTCAAGAACTGCGCTGTCCTTTCCCATAGTGGTGACTCTTGTTTTATTAATTATCGATTCAATATTTCTGGCACACTGCTTCACCTCGACACCCATGACCGAGCGAATGGATATGGTTGCCGCACCTATGAGTACGACAGATATCGCTATCACTACTATAAGCTCTACCAGAGAGAACCCACCATTATTCTTTTTTTCTTTTACAGACATATTGGATTCCTCCCTTGTATATATCGTCAAAATTTGTCAAATATAAATATTTCGCAGCTGTTTTGCGCCTTAAAAGCCGCTTGTTTTCTACTCCTTGGTCCAGTTCTGGTATGTAATGAGCGTAGCATAATCTATTTTTGTATCTGCCTCCTTCTTATTTGAAAAAGAAGAAACATTACCCAGATAGTTGGCACCGTCCATGAACACATCATACAGGTGCAGTGCATCGTCTGCATCACTTACCTTTTCAAGAAGCAATGCCTTAAATAGCTCCTGAGTACCATTATCAATCTCGCACTGTTTTTTGTTTACAATTATCCTGCCCTTTGCAACTATGGTACCTGTAAAATCATCATTCAGTGTCACATCTCCTGTAGCAACAATTATATCCACATTGTGTGATTTGTCCTTTTCACCATAGGTGTAGTCGCCGTTTATAACAATTGCCTGGTATTTTTTCCCCTGATACTCAGTCTCAAATATATGTTTATTACCGGAATTTTGCACTATTTTCTGCAAATTGGTATTGTTAACTATATTTGTAAAAAGCGAAACACTTTCTGCATTTGTCGGTAAATCCGAATAATTTGTCAAAAGCTTTGAGTTTAGTGCGGTATACGTGCGCTGTAAGGCATCCGACTGTGCATCCATGTCCACACCATCAGCTATGCCCTTCAAAAGGCTTAGATTGTTGCCATCGTAGATGCTGTAATTGCCGGCAGTATAGATGCTTGCAGCCTCATTTACCTGTATGCTGTCAGTATAGAACTTAGTGTATCTATTGAGCTTGTCACGGTCTGCACCAAAATAGTCTCTGTAATACTCTGCAGCCTTGTTAGTTGGCAGATTGACATAATAGTATACAAGTCCACCATTATCATCAGTAGAAGGAACAAAGACCTTCTTTATATAGTTATCGATTGTCTTTGACTCCGGCAGATATGCCGAAAGAGCCTTACCTGTCTTTATGCTGACCACATTGGCATTTATCTCAGTATACTTTGGCTGATCCTGTCCGGTTGCCGTGATATCCTTGTACTCCTTATAGGAGAGTGGATTCTTGTTGTAAAGCGATTTGGCATCCGCACCATCTCCACTTGTGCCTATGCACTCAGGCGGCACAAGGTATGCTATCTGGTCACCCTTTACAGAGATTGACTCACCCATGGCCACATTGCTGTTTTCTATACCCACACTACTTGAGTTTGAGTTTACAATAGCCTGGGTATTGATATATGCGGTTCCTGCCAACATAAGCTCCCTGATATTTGACATATCAAGAGATGCCTCTCTGCCGTTTATGATAATAGCAGAGCTATCGCCTGCGACAGGATTTTCCTTGTCATCGCCTCCGTTGCCAAAGCCGACGTACTTCGCATTGTTATTCTTATTATTCTTTCCAAGTGTGACCTTTGAGCCTGTACCCTTTAAGGTCATGTCATCTGCCACATATGTCATGCCATCTAAATTGACTTTTGCACCATTTACATTTATATTGCTTGTCCACAGCTGACACTGTGAATCAACAGAAAGTGTACTGTTATTGCTTACACCCGCCATGTTCTTTTTTATCGTAGCAGTATCTTTTCCGGCAAAATCTCCCACCTCTATATCGCCCTCTGCAATCATATAGCTGGTATCCTTTACATCAAGTGTGGCATTGTTTGGAATGGTAACACTCGTAGTGGAAGTTCCTGTGCCTGCCGCATTTTTACAGCCGGCATAGAGATTACCGGATAAATTCACTTTATTATTAGGTCCTGATGTAATTTCCAATCCTTCATTTCCTACAAGAGAATATGTAAAAAGCTCCGGAACTCCTCCCGATGCTGTAAAGCTCATGGACGGAACTCCCAGAGAAATATCTGTCTCTATTATTGATTTAAATCCCTTTTCATCGGTATACTCTACCCTGATGCCATTGATGACTGCGCGGCTGTTGTATACCTTGAGCAGTCCATTTCCCTTTTCATCGGCATTTACCGCCTTGACCTCAGCGTATGGCTTTGAGTTTTCGTCTGTGAGCTTACTATCCACATAGGCTTTAAGCTTTTCAGTTTTATAGTGCATACCGGTATTGTCAGACTCAAGACTTCCCTTTAAGCTCTTTAAATACTCCTGCACAAATATACTCTGTCTTCCGGCCTCATTTATGCTACTGTCAGAATAATTCTCCATAACCTTGGTATATCCTGCTGAGTAAGCCTTGGAAATATCTCCCTGCAGACCGGTACATATCTGATCCAGCACACCCTCTGCCGAGTAAAAGTTGTCTGTATTTTTTTCGTCCGTCACCTTCATCTGGAGGTTCATAAGTGCTATCCACAGCACAGTCACAGCTAAAACAGCCACTATAGCCATTGCAACTACAACCATCACAAAGGAAGCACCACGGTTATCGTTACGCTTCATAATTAATACCCCATGCTTCCGGTCATCGTGACAACCGGGTCTTTATCCTTAAATATATCATCCAGTGAAGCCTTGCTCTCGTATACAGCCACTTTCACATCATACAGCCTTTCAGATGCCTTGCTTTTTGTCAGATTCTTTATATCGACAATAGCCTTTACCTCATTTGGGTTTACATTGTTATTGAAGCCATATATAGCCTGACTTGGCTGAGTTTCTTTATCCGGATTTCCCATATCCACATTCAGATTGGTGGCTATATGAGTATAAGCGTAACCTGTACGGTTTCCCGGCTCACTTACCTTCACATATGCCTTATATGAACTCTCCTTTGTGCTCAGCTGTGTCTGATCCGATATAGTCTTTTGCTTTACAATGTTTACCGTGCAGTCGACCTTGTCCTTGTTGTTTACAATGATGACATCATTTGCAGTATCCCATGTGTTGCCGGTCGATGTGTACCATGGATTGTAAAACAGATAGACATTTCTCAGATTATGATTCACAGTATCTGAAGAATTGTCGTAAATCACCATGGTATAATCATCCTTCAGTGCACTATTCGGATCCGGAAAAGTCTTTCTTACTCCATTCTTATTGATAGAATACGAATACGACACCGTCACCTTGGTAGCCTTATTGCTCGCAGCTCCACTCTTTTCTATATCAATTGTGATAGTTCTCTTTATATCACTCTGTTGTACACTGAGACCCGGATTCATATTGTTAAATGCAGATATAATATTTATAACAGAATACCTGTCTGCACACATGCAGTCGAAATTTGCGTCCATAGCCGACATATCTGCCACCTCGTCCATGTTGTACTCTGTAACCTTATTGTCCGGCTCTTTCTTGCCCGTTGTATGGTTTACCTTTGTCGCGTCAGATTTTGCATCCACTGTCACAAGCGCATTGTATTTCTTTGTGCCTGACTGCACGCCTGACATATAGAAATAATATCTGTGCGCATCCGACTCCCTGAAATCCCAAAGCGATGTATCGCTTATTTTGGCTGATGCATCAGTCTTGTGAATACAGCTAGTAATGACATCGTCCTTGTTTACAATCTCAGCACTGATATCCTCAAGCTTCTTTACATTATGAAACTTGCCCGACTTCTTAAGAAGCTCACATGCACTGCTTCCATCTGATATATTAAAGCCGTCCGCCACGTCAAAGCCCTCAGATGGATAGTTAAACTGATATGCCAGTGTCTTCATGGAGTTCTTCTCAATACCCTCCATAATGTTTGTCGCCAGATGTGTAGCATTCATCTCGTTTTTTGCCTTTACATTGGTCTTTGTAGCTGTGACAAATGCATTCAAAAAAGGAAGCACGATTATTGCGAGAATAGCAATCGACACAATAATCTCCACAAGTGTTACTCCTCGATCATCGTTTTTTAGCTTTCTCAAATCTGCTTCCTCCCCTCTTGTATTTTTTTATCTCATAACTCGATAATCTAATATTTGATATTTATCACTTACGGTCTCAATAACCCGCTAATCTAATAATCTAATATTATAATAATCAGTTAGTTTGTTGTACCAAACAGATTATTTGTACCATGTGGTACTGCAGGTATGTATGGTGCCTCATATGGCTTATCAAGTCCATACAGGAAATATGAATCCACAAGCATCTCACCTGTCAGCTTGCCAGTCGAATCATCAAAGCTCACATTGAGCGTGCTGATAGTCTTCTTCTGTGATGAACCAATCACATCGCCGAGCATAGCCTTAAGCCCATGATACTCTGTCTTGAATGCCATAACTGTGCTGACATCATAAAGCTGATAGCCTGTAACCGTAGACTTTGCAGAGCTTGATGATGTGCTGCCATCAGCTGCACTGCCGTCGCCTGTCTGTGACTGAGAGCTGTTGCCATCAGCAGTCTGAGAGCTCTGCGAACTGTCTGCATTACTGCTATCCGTGGTACTGCTGTCTGAACTGCTTCCTGACGAAGAATCTGTACCTGCATCGCCGGTCGGATTATTCACATCAATAGCTGTCGGTGAACCGACTGTAAGCTCTGTAATATTTGTATTGGTAGATTTCTCGATAGCAACCGCATCCATGATGCCGTTTTCTATCTGTAAATATGAAGGAAAATTGTCATATACCTGCTGCATGGCATCAGACATATCCTTTGTCTTCTTTGTGTAGTCATCCGCCTTTGACGCAAGTGCTGAAAGCTGATTGTACTGTGATTTCAGGTTCATATTTTCGTTCTTGAGTGAATCCCTCTTATTGGACTGTGGAATAAAAATCAAAAAATATGTCAGTGCTAAAATGGCAACACCCGCTAATATAATAAGTAACTTTTTATCTCTCGTTGACATCCTAACACCCCCTACTGATTTGTACTGTCTGTATCTGATGAACCACTATCCGTCTGTGTCTGTGCCTGTGACGACGCATCCTCTGAGGTATCAGCTGACTCACTGCCCGTGCCATCCGCCGATTCAGAAGCAGCACTGTCGTCTGCCTTTACATATGTACACTCTACTGTGAACTGAACCTTTGAGGCACCGGTCTCATCAACCTCCTCTGTGATGGTTGACACATTGGATACCATGATACTCTCAAATGTACGAAGCTGTGCAATCACATCAGCCGCTATATCCTTGCTGCCTGTCTTTATGGTCATCGAAACACCATCAGTCGTAACAGACATATTCACAAGCTTGGCCTCCGATGGAAGCTTCTGTTCCAGCTCATCCACAAAGCCCGTTATCTCATCATTCTTGTTGGATGAGGCGCTCTCAAGAAGCTTGGTCCAGTCATAGTCCTTCTTGGTCTGGTTGTACACATCATATATATTCTGTGCATATGATAAATCAGAAACACGCGCTTTAAGTGTCATATTGTCTGAAGTTAAAACAAGATTTGAAAAAATGCTGTATGCTGTAATACCAACTGCAGCTACAACACACAAGCCAAAAATGAGAAGCTGCACTGCAAAAGAAACAGGCTTTTCAGCTTTCTCCCCTTTCGGTACCGGAAGAGGCTTTCCATCCGGACCAACAGGTGGATTTCCCTGCATCCCTGCCTGTGCGCCGCCAAGTGGCATGGCACCTGCAGCTGTTCCTGCCATAATCGAAGCACCGATTCCCTTGTTTTTCTTACTGTCAAGTATATCAAGCGGGCTCAGTGAACATCCGACACAGTTGAAATACTCTGCAAGCTTTGCCTCTGCGAGGTTTATGCTCTTTGCCACATGTATGCCGTCAAACTGCTGGAGCGGAACCACCTTGACATTCAGCTCATTGGTCAAAAGCTTTGAGAGTCCGCTGAAATCAGCACCTAAGCCAATGAGGAAAATTCTATCGATAGGAGTATCTGAGTTTCTCGACTGATAATAGTCTATCACTCGTCCGAGACTGCTTATCAGATTGGAAAGCGAGTATGACACATTCAGGCGAAGCTTCTTAAAGCGCTCCGAATCAATCTCATGCCCCATAGGATCCATGCCGCCGTCCGCCGGCTCATCAGGTACTGTGCCATCAGACCTTATTGCAAGGCAGGTCTTTCTGCGTGCCACATCAACTGCATCGGTAAATGACAGATACTCTCCAAAAAGCTCACTATCCTGAATCTCCTCTATAGCATCAGCAAGTCCATAGTTGACACTACGCTGCAGCTTTACCATGCTTCCATCCATTACAGTCAGTGTGGTAGAAACCTCATCCACCTTGACAGTCACCTTCACATCTCCTGGAATCTCTCTTCTCATGAGCTGCTTGATGGCATTTCCACTATAGTCAAGTGCTACAAGCTGCAGCCTGCAATCAGCTGCAATAGCACCATACGACAAAATAAGTTCATTAGGCACAGCAATAACCGAAAGACGTAATTTCTTTTCTTCCGGTCTGTCAATCTTCTCTATAATCTGATGTACCAGCTTGTACTGGCTCAAATCCACCGGAAAATAATCCGATGCATTCATTGCAATCATTTCCTTAAGCTGTTTTTCCTTAACAAGTGGAAGCTCAATATCTCTGCTTGCTATACGCGCAGAATTTAACACAAAAACAGCTTTTTTTGTGGCAATCTTCTTTTCCTTCAGCTTACTGTATAAGATAGAACGAAACATTCCATCCGGCTGTACCACTCCATCATTAATCATCCCCGGTGGTGTCGGAAAGCCGAACATATTGTAAATCTTGGGATTTTTTGCTTTGTAATCAATCTCAACTACTCTGGTAAGGTTCTCCCCTATTTCAATACCGAGTACCCTATTTGCCATAACCTAGTCCTCCGTGTTTATCTTTGTTTTACACTGCATGCGTCTGTAAAACATTCGTAACTGTTCAGTTGCAAACATTCTATATATATATTTCGGCATATCTGTGTTTTCTCTGATTTTGTCTCACTGCTTGTCGTACTACTTGTTTTATATTAAGTACGCTATATTATAACACACTTTTCAAAAGCCTGCGAGTGTCAAATATGCCGATATCATTTTCTCACCCCATAGCATCGAAATAAATATTCCGACTGCCAAGTACGGTCCCATCGCAAGTCTGTTGCCTGCGTTTGTTACTTTCATACGAATCAGATGTATCACGGAACCGATGATGCATCCTAAGAAAAATGCTAATGTAATATTCTGCCATCCTATCGCAAGGCCAGCACATGCCATGAGCTTGACGTCTCCGCCACCTATGGCTCTTCCTCCACTTACAAGAAGAAGGATTTCAAGGAATAAACTGACACAAAAAAATCCTATCACATATTCAGACCAGTTATCATGGTCTATAAACACATGCAGGATTCCAAGCACCAGTATAAATATATTGATTCCGAATGGAATTTCATATGTTCTCCAGTCTATCACACTCAAAACTATGAGTGCAGATGTAAGAAAGCAGTAGATGATACTCGTAAGCTCAAGTCCATTTACTGCAAATACTACTATGTATAATATACCGTTTAGCGCCTCAATAATAGGGTATTGAGGTGATATCGGTTCTTTGCACTTGCGGCATCTGCCACGAAGAAACAGCCAGCTGAAAACCGGCACCATATCGTACCACGAAAGCTGATACCCGCATCTCATGCAGTGGGACCTTTCGGTCACCACTGTCTCATGCTGCGGTATGCGGTAGATACAGACATTTAGGAAGCTGCCTATAACTATACCGAATGCAAATATTAAGATGTAGATGGGTATCAGGTCTGGTATCATTTGTCAACGTCCTTTTTATAATTTACTCAAATCATATTTTGTAGTATCTACAGAATTGGTTCCAGTTATAGTCCATGTATTTGTCTTAGCATTATATTTCATATCAATAGCAGTCCATTTTTTTGATTTCAATGTTGGAGTTGATAATCCAGCATTAGTTAATGCGTCTCCACCAGCTCCTATAGCACATGTAGTATCACCTGCTGTAGCTGTTAATTCAAATGCTGTTTCATCATCGCTTTCTGTATCCGCAAAATATGTTTCCACTGCAGTCTTGATTTCCTGAAGGTTCTGCATGTCTGTAGATGCTCTTGATTTATCAACATATTTGATAAACTGTGGAGCAAGGATTCCAACAAGAACTGCCATAATAGCAATTACAACGATCAGCTCTACAAGAGAGAAACCTTTGTTATTCTTCTGCTTCTTTCTCAATGTGTTTAGTACATTCTTTACCATAGTTCATTTCTCCTTTTCATTTAAAAACTTGGTTTTTTCAAAGTGCTGTGCCCTATATATGCAGCTCTTTGTTTTGATAGGAAAATTGTTCCACTATTTTTCAAAAAATGCAAGAGCAAATAGGACGTTGGTAGCATGTTTTTTTCTATTATTGTTACTGTTCACAGCTAACAGTGTGACCAGCAACGATTACAGCCCCTCAATCATCGCTATAAGTCTGTTCTTCGACAGTTCTCTGTTTTTTGCTGTTCTCGTACGGACATTTATCAGTGCACCGTTTATCTTGCTAATCTTTGGTATTTTTTTTATTTTACCATATATCAGATTGGATTTCATCCCAAATTCGATTATCGAATCATCTGTTTTCTTTGTATCCATGCATATCCAGATGCTGTATATAGATTTTATGTCATCATAGCTTGAACCGGAAAACTCTGCTTCCTTCTGCTCTGAATTCCAATTAAACATTTGCCTCGTATAGATACGAACAGATTGATTGCCTCGACCGTCTCTCAGCCTGCATTCTACCACAACGTAAGGGGCTTTATCACGTGAGACCGGCTGTGGCACGCTCTCTTACGTGAGCGAATAGCGGAGCTGCTTAGATACTGTCGAATTATGCAAACGATACACAGAAATGAGCTCCCACGGATGGGAGCTCAAGGAGAACCGCGCCACGGACGGCGCGTTTCGACGGTTTCGTCGGGCATCGTAAATCTTTAAGGCATAATTCCTACAGTATCTTGGCTGCGTAGCGTAGCTCACGTAAGAGAGTGTGCACCAGCCTGGGCTCATGGGATGAAGCCCCGTCCTACTGCCAGTACCCTCAGACAAAGAGGAAGCAGCCTCAGTGCTTTCGCTCAAAGACTGCCTCCTCAAATTGTATTACACTACAATATTAGCTCACAAGCCATTTTTTTACAGTTTCCTCATCAAAATCCACGCATTCAGCTATATCTTCTATTGAGTATCCTTTTTTCTGAAGTTTTAAAGCCGTTACTTTTGCCTGACGAATTCTGCCTTCTTCTCTGCCTTCATTTTTCTGATCTTCCCACGCCTTACACATATCAATCACCTCTTCTTTCCCATCTATGTCTATATCCGTTCCTGCAAACAGGTTGATTGCCTCAACCGTCTCTCT
>ERZ791858.345-NODE-345-length-47363-cov-11.824913_pt1 | contig 47363 bp, 43 predicted proteins | sample MGYA00510284_ERZ791858 | MGnify/ENA primary metagenome ERZ791858 (study PRJEB30046, sample SAMN00792077) | human gut metagenome | study: EMG produced TPA metagenomics assembly of the A metagenome-wide association study of gut microbiota in type 2... | reverse complement strand
AGCATTTTGGCAACGCAGATGCCGTGCCGCAGCCGCCGGAGCGGTGCTTAAGCCGCAAGGCGGGAATTATGCGGTGTTGCTCAAGGAATCTATAAAAAAGTTAGGAGTCTCCCATGAGGATCAATCGCACAAATCCGGAGCAGCCTGCGGTCCAGCCGGTGCAGAGCCATGCACCGCTCAAGGCGCAGACCGAGGTAAACGGCTTTGAACTGCCCGAGCAGGAAATCCCGAAGGAAAACCAGAAGGAACCCCCGAAGGCTGCAAAGCCGCCGAAGCCCAAAAAGGAAAAGCCCGCCAAGAAGCCCCGCCGCCAGCCGGTGGAGGAGGTCGAGGACGACGAGGAGAACGAGCAGCCACGCCGCCGTTTCCCGTTTGGCTGCCTGATCGTGCTCGTCATTCTGGCGCTGGTCGGCTTTGGCGGCTATAAGGTCAGCCAGTTCTACGCCGAACTGGACGGCCAGAAAACGCTGGGCCCGACCCAGACCATCACCGTGCCCGAGGGTTCGTCCGTCGCCGGCATTGCGACCCAGCTCAAGGATGCCGGTGTCATCGAGTATGACTGGCTGTTCAAGCAGTACGTCAAGTACAGCGGCAAGGCCGGTGAAATCCAGTACGGCGACTTTGAAGTCCAGTCCGGCATGGCCTACAACGACATCATCAAGGCGCTGTCCGTCGTGACCCGCCGTGCAACGGTGAACGTTACGATTCCCGAGGGCACAACTGCCGTCGGCGTGGCGCAGATTTTCGTGGACGCGGGCCTTGTGGACGACGTGGACACCTTCCTGTCCTGCGCCAACGGCAACGACGGCACGGATTGGAGCAAGTACGATTTCTGGAACGCCATCCCCGACAATGACCGCCTGATGAAGTGCGAGGGCTATCTTTTCCCGGACACCTACAATCTCTATAAGGACGAGAGCGTCGACTACTATGTGGATGCCCTCTACGGCGAGTTTGCGTCCAAGACCGCCGCTCTGGCCGACACGGTCGCCGCCAAGGGCACGAGCCTGGACGACGTGGTCAAGCTGGCCAGCTTCATTCAGGAGGAGGCCGGTTTGGAGAGCGAGGACGCCAGGGTCAGCGCCTGCTTCCACAACCGCCTGGAATCCAGCGACCCGCAGTGGGCCGAGCACAAGCTGGAATCCAATGCCAGCAGCTATATCATGCAGGACAGCGAGAACAACTATCTGTGGAACTCCCCGACGGCGGAGTACTTCGGCTGGCCGGAGCAGGGCGCGATCCCCGACGACGTGCTGGCCCTGTACGACACCTATGCCATCAGCGGCCTGCCCGCAGGCCCCATCTCCTGCCCGGGCTACGCCGCCATGGAGGCCGCGCTGAACCCTGATGAGGAGTATATCAACGAGGGGTACTACTTCTTTGTTACGGGCCATCCCGGCACCGATGTGGCAGGGCAGTACTTCTACGCCAAGACCGCCGACGAGCACTACCAGAACTGCGTCAAGGCCGGGTGGGCGTCGTAAGCGCGCAAGCTGCCCTGTAGGGGCCGCACATGTGCGGCCCGCAACTTCCCGTGGAATGCTGTGCTTTGGCAAACACGCGGGCCGGGCATGCCCGGCCCCTACAGCACGGACCCACGGCACACCACACATCAAATCCCCAAGCGCCCGCTTTCTACCGGGCGCTTTTTACGCAAAACGGAGGAAATCACTATGCTGCAACAGCCGGAACTGCTGGCCCCCGCGGGCAGCCTGGAAACGCTGAAATACGCCGTCATGTACGGCGCGGATGCCGTCTACTGCGCCCTGCCGGAATTTGGCATGCGCGCCGCACCCGTCAACCTGACCGTGGGCGAACTGCACGAGGGCTGCATCTTTGCCCATGCCCGCGGCAAAAAGGTCTATCTGACGCTGAACACCCTGCCCACGAACGAGGAACTTTCCAAGCTGCCCCGGTACATTCAGGACGCTGCCGAGGCGGGCGTGGATGCGTTCATCATTGCCGACCTGGGTGTGCTGGCGCTGGCCAAAAAATACGCCCCGCAGGTCGAGCGTCATGTCTCGACCCAGGCAGGCATCACGAACTATGAGGCTGCGAAGGTCTGCTACGAGCTGGGAGCCAAGCGCGTTGTGCTGGCCCGCGAACTGCCCCTGACCGAGATCGCGCAGATCCGCGACAACTGCCCGCAGGATCTGGAGCTGGAGGCGTTCGTCCACGGCGCCATGTGCATGAGCGTGTCCGGGCGGTGCCTGCTGTCCAGCTACATGGCAGGACGCAGCGGCAACCGCGGCGAGTGTGCCCAGCCCTGCCGCTGGAAGTACAGCCTGGTGGAGGAGCACCGCCCCGGTCAGTACATGGAGATTGGCGAGAGCGAGGACAACGGCAGCTACATCCTGAACGCCAATGACCTGTGCACCGCGCCGTTTATAGATTTGATTTGTAAAGCGGGCGTTGACTCGCTGAAGATCGAGGGCCGCGCCAAGACGTTCTATTACGTTGCATCTGTCGTCAGCGCCTACCGCCGCGCACTGGACGCCTTCCTGGCGGACCCGTACAACGATAGCTTTGAGCTGCCCGACGACGTCATTGAGGAGCTGAACCGCACGAGCCACCGCCATTACTCGCCGGGATTCTACTTCGGCAAGGAGCAGGCCCAGCAGACTCCCAGCCACACCTATGTGCGCGACTGGGATTTCATCGGCACGGTGGACAGTTGGGAGAACGGCGTTGCCCACTGCACCCAGCGCGGCAAGTTCGCGGTGGGGGACAGCATCGAAATTTTGCAGCCCGACGGCAGCGTCGTCAAGCTGACGCCTGCGTGGATCGAGAACGCCGACGGCGAGCGCGTGGACGCCACCCCGCACCCGATGATGCAGTACACCATCCCCTGCGAGACGCCGCTGATGGCGTACAGCCTGATTCGGATGCAGAAGCAGTGATTGTACTTTTGTAGGGGACAATGCTTGCATCGACCCGCGGGCAGATGCGAGCATCCGCCCCTACAAAGCAGCCGCAAAAATAATAAAAAAATCTGCAAAAATCCCTTGACTTTTCTGTCGGTATCCCTTATAATAGTTCCTGCGCTGGTCGTGAGGTGCACGTCACGCAACGCCGCGCAGGCTGGGTATGGCCCGGTAGTTCAGTTGGTTAGAACGCTAGCCTGTCACGCTAGAGGTCGTCAGTTCGAGCCTGATTCGGGTCGCCATATGCTGCTATAGCTCAGTTGGTAGAGCGCATCCTTGGTAAGGATGAGGTCAGCAGTTCAAATCTGCTTAGCAGCTCCAGCGCTGATGCCCACAGTGCAAGATACGCATTGTGGGCATCATTAGTATAGGGGCATAGCTCAGTTGGTAGAGCAGCGGTCTCCAAAACCGCGTGCCGAGGGTTCGAATCCTTCTACCCCTGCCAAAAGCCGCTTATCTCGTTTGAGGTAAGCGGTTTTTTGTTTTTTGCTGCGTCGTAGGGGCCGCATATATGCGGCCCGCGGGTTGGCGGGAGCAACCCGACCACGGCTGGCATCTGGAATGCTAAACAGGCGCTTACTTACGATGTGCCGAAAAAAGAGGATGTGGACTGATCCACATCCTCTAAAACAAAAACAAATCCGAAACAACGCTTCACAAAGAAGATTGAGTTCGGATTTGCACAATATGGTGGAGCTGACGGGAGTCGAACCCGTGTCCGAAAAGAAATCAGTTAGAGTATCTCCGGGCGCAGTGTGTTTATTAAATTTCCCTTGGTGCGGGCGAGCACACACGCACTACACCTTGGTAGCTTCATAAGTTCATGCCGGGCCGCAAAGCTTAAGCCCGTTCACGTTCAGTACCTAATCGACGCCCTGACCCCATGCGGTACTAACACGGGCAGGACGGCAGCGCCTAATTAGGCAGCTACGGCAACAGGATAATTGTTGTCAGTTAATTTAAGTTGGCGCTTTTATCGTGGGTCACCGCCACGGCCCGCTGCTCACGCCTCTCTCTCCCCGTCGAAACCATTACAGCCCCGTATATTCGGCAGGCAAGCCCACCGGGAAAGTGAAGTAGAAACAACTTATCGCTGCGTTTTGAGTGCGCGGTCAATGTCGCGCTTGGCGTCGCGCGCCGCAGCAGACGCACGCTTGTCATACAGCTTTTTGCCCTTGCACAGGCCCAGCTCCAGCTTGACGCGCCCCTTTTTAAAGTAAAGAGAGAGCGGCACCAGCGTGTAGCCCTGCAGCTTGATCTGCTGCCCCAGACGGCGGATCTCAGCCTTGTGTGCCAGCAAACGCCGCGGACGGCGCGGGTCCTTGTTGAAGATGTTGCCCTGCTCATAGGGGCTGATGTGGATGCCCTTGGCGATCAGCTCGCCGTCATCGATGTCTGCCCAGGAATCCTTCAGGTTGACCCCTCCGGCGCGCAGGCTCTTGACCTCGGTGCCTACCAGCTCGATGCCTGTTTCCAGTGCCTCGATGACAAAGTATTCGTGGCGCACCTCACGGTTGACGGCAATCATTTTTTTTCCACACTTGTCCTCTGCCATGGGGCACACCTCCTTTGCTTTTGTAGTAGGATACTAAGTATAGCGCACCTGCGCGGGAAAGTCAAGCATCCGCCGTCAGATTTATGCAGCGCTTTGCGCGGAAAAATACAAAAATTATAATTTTTGCAAAACCCTGTTGACATTCTCCTTCATATCCGCTATAATAATAAAGCTGATTCGAGACAGCCCGGTTGACCGGGTGTAGCGCAGTTTGGTAGCGCGCTTGAATGGGGTTCAAGAGGCCGTGAGTTCGACTCTCGCCACTCGGACCAAAGATGGCTGTCAAGGTCAGCAGGAGCGTCAAATCCGAAAGGATTTGGCGCTTTTTTGTTTTTACGGCTTCAAACGAGGCAGCGCTTGTTCCAAACCGTTGGCGATGGAACGCTTGCGGCGTATGTCCAGATGGCCGTAGATGTTTGCGGTCATCTTGATGTCCGAGTGTCCCAGCCACTCCTGCACGTCCTTCAGACCGTAGCCCTCCGACAGCAACATGCTGGCGCAGGTGTGGCGCAGGTCGTGGAACCGGATATGGGGCAGGTCGTACTTCTTCAGCAGCTTGTGGAAGGTGTGGCTCACATAGTCGGGGGAGTAGGGGTGCCCGTCCTCCCAGGTGAACACATAGTCGTTGTCTATGTAATCCTTGCCGAAGTGGTTGCGGTAGTATTGCTCCTGTTGAAGTAGGATTTTGAACAGTCTAACCGCATCGTCTGTCAGGGGAAAGCTGCGGAAGCTGGATGCGTTCTTCGTCTTGTTCTTCTCCACGACCTTCGTGACCCGGGCCACGGTGTGCCGTATGGTCAGCGTTTGCATCGCAAAGTTGATGCTGTCCCATTTCAGGCCCAGTACCTCGCTGCGGCGCAGGCCGTACAGTGCGGTGACATAGATGATAGGGTAGAGGCGCTCGTTTTTGACGGCGGTCAACAGATCGCGCATTTGTGCTTCTGTGTAGAACGTACCGGTAAACTGCGCTGCGTGGGGCATGACGACCAAATCAGCAGGGTTTGTCTGGATCAGACTGTCCCTCTGCGCCAATTTGAGCGTCTGATTGAGCACGTTCTTGTGCTGGCGCAAACTAACCGCCGAAAGGCCGCCGTGGCCGTCAGAACGCCCGAATTTAGCCTTTACGTTGATGTAGGTCTGCAGCGTCTCGCCGTCAACATCGCACAGCCGGATTTGCAGATCATCGAAGTAGGGGAGGATGTGCGCTCGGGCCTGTACCTCGTAGCCCTGATAGGTGACCTCGTCCACGCGATGCCGGACATCGTCCAGCCAGCGACGCACAGCGTCACTGAAAAGCATATCGGGCGGGGCATCCTGCTCAGGCTTTTCACCGAGCATGTCAAGCATGAGCTGCCTGGCTTTGCCCTCGTTCCCTGTTACTGTCAGACCTGTGGAGACCCAGGTCTGATTTTTCTTGCCATCTGTCGTATGCGTGAGCACAACATAATATTTGTCGTTTTTTACGCGCAAGCTGGCGGTCATGAGAAGGGCCTCCCAAAGCATTGTGGCATAAGACTGCACCTCCAAGATTCGACTGTCGGGACGAGGCGTTTTCCTCGTCCGCAAAACCAGTATACTACAATCGTTACGATTTCAAAAATGTACGAATGGAACCAATATGGCGGCACAGCAATGCCGTGAAAGCAGACACTTTCACGGCATAATCTGCTGCTATATTGGTTTTGCGTTTTTCTCCCCCTGCAAATTCCAGACAGGCAACCCTTCCCGGCGCTGTGCCCTGCAAGGCAGCCTTTGGGCCGGCCTTGCAGCATGTTGACACGCCTTCTTGGCACGCTCCCCGGAATATCCCGGATTCTGGCGCTGCTTCCCCAAAAGCGGTACGGCAGAGGACGCTATTCAGTTGTCGTGAGAGGAAGTATATCTCCTCTCAATTACAATGGATAGCGTCGGAGTGTGGGAATGGGAAGGACAGAAAATAAAAATTTTACTTTTGAAGTAAGTACGGAGGGCGATGGACTCATTTTTTGGCGTTAGAGCCAGAAATGTAAAAGAATTTTACAGAATTGTTGGCTTCCTGAAGCCGATAGTATATATATGTGTGAAAGAAAACAAAGGAGTGTGCTATGATGCGCTTTTTGACAAATCATTTTCTGTTACGATTGAAACGTAGGGCAATGTAAGAGATACACTGGCCAGTATAGAAATGTTCACTCCATCGCAGATTCTTTCAATGACAATTTGAAAGTCGCTCTGGGTATCCAGTAATACTCCACAAAATGAAGCAGCGCTCACCGTGAAAGGTGGGCGCTTTTCTCTTTCTTAATCTGTACTTATAAAAGGTATATCACACCAGCATATCGAACAGTCCAATCATCAGAGGCATCGTCATGATGGAAAGCAGCGTACTCAGAACATACAATGCACTTGAGTGCGCCGCATCACGATTGTAGAGTTGCGCCATTGAGGTGACTGTCGCACAAGACGGCGTAATAGCCGATAGATAGACTGTCATTAAAATTGCTTTACCATCTGCAATCCAGTCAGATGCGTGGAACACGCGAAGTAGCAGCAGAACAATGATAGGAACTACAATCAGACGAAGTGCAACGGGAAGATAGTTGCGCGGTGTACAGAAGACTTTCTTTAACGGTACTTCCGCAATCGCCATACCGGCCAGCAACATACCCATAGGCCCTATCATAGCACCTACGCTGCTGAGCGTGTTCACGATAGGCGAGGGCAGCGAGATGTGCAGAAGGTACAAGAGCGCACCGACGACAATCGCAATCAGATTGACATTGGCGAGAATCTTCTTCCATTCGAGTTTTGCGCCTTCTTGCAGGCAGGCACTTGCGTGCGTCCAGAGAAGAATCAGCTGGACGATGACGAAAGCGCAGGAATACACGACATATTCCTCGCCGAGCAAAGCCTGAACCAGGGGGATGACGAGCGCAGCTGCATTGCTGTATATGATGTTGACCTGCTCCACGACATCCAATTTAAGCGGCCTTTTAAAGATAGCATTGAGGACCAGAAACACGACATGCATTCCGACCACTATGCCCATCGAATACAAGAGTCCTGTGCGAATCTGCGGCGTATCATCGATTTGAAATGCGTTGAGAACAACACACGGCATGACCAGATACACGAAAACTACGGACAAAACCTTGCTGTCTGAGGCTTTCAACAGCCCTGCCTTGACGACTACATAGCCCATCAGAAGAACGATAAACAGCTGGGCTATCTGCTGCATGAGCAATACACTGACTTCCATGACAATCCCTTCCTTCGATTCAGAATAGCGTACTCCTTTCTATGAAAAGAGTCAATATGCAACATGACGGAAGTTTTTAGCAAATAGCGAAAATCAACAGTTTGTGGTGAAGGTTGAGAGTTAGCCATATGTACTGGATACTATGCACAGTTACAGGATGTTGCATTTATGCAAACGGTAGAACTTGATAGAGGAGTTGTAAAATCTATAAAAATAAATGTAAACGCGATGTTTTCTTTGATATAATATAGTTAAGAAACTATCCCCTAAAGGGAAGGAGGTCTATTATGAAAAGGAGAGTTAGTACAGCGAAAAGAATCGTTGCTGTAGCTTTAGCTGCTACGGTTGCGGTTTCTTTGACCGGCTGCAAGAAAAGAAAAAACACCAACGATACGACGAGTTCGGATGTGACCACGAGCCAAAGTCAGGCTGCGGTTCCGGAAACACCGGAAGTAACTGCCACACCTGCACCGACGGCTACGCCTGCACCGACCGCCACGCCCGCTGAGAACACTGATAAGAAGGACAACACCACCAGCGAACCGACTAAGACGGAGAAGCCGAGTACCGGCACTTCGACTTCCGGCGGGACTACCAAACCGGCAGCGACAAAAACACCGGCACCTGCTCCGGCAGCTACTCCGGCTCCTACCGCAAAGCCTCAGGTAAAATACACCTTCACGGTTCGCCGTCATGAGGCGACCTGCACCACGCAAGGCTACGATGAGCATATCTGCCATGAGTGGGGCGGCATGAACTACAATGACCGCTTTGTTCCGGCAAAGGGACACAGCTGGGATGGCGGTACAGTCACGAAGGCTGCTACTTATACCGAGACCGGTATCAAGACCTTCAAGTGCAAGGAATGCGATGAGACGCGCACCGAGGAAATCCCGTCTCTCGACAAGACATATCATATCAAGAGCGTTGTTGCTCCGACCTGCACCGCTGAGGGTTATACCATCTATGAGTGCAATGAAGTCCCCGGCCTGACCTACAAGGGCGATTACAAGGCAAAGCTGCCGCACGCCTACGATGCCGGTAAGGTCACAAAGCCTGCTACCATCTACGAGAAGGGTACGAAGACCTTTACCTGCACCTCCTGCGGTGCTACTTACACGGAAGATATCCCGATGGTCGAAAAGACTTGGCATAAGGGCAATACGGTAGCGCCTACCTGCACAGAAAAGGGCTATACCATCTACATCTGCGACCAGGATTCCGCTCTGACCGAAAAACGCGATTATACGAATGCACTGGGCCATGCTTGGGACGCTGGTACAGTCACAACGGCAGCGACCTGCACGAACGCTGGTGTTAAGACCTATACCTGCACCCGTAATGGCTGCAATGAGACTAAGACCGAGGAAATCCAAGCACTGGGTCATAAGTGGGATGATGGCACTGTCACCAAGGCTCCTACCTGCACTGAGGACGGCGTCAAGACTTTCACCTGCCTGAACGATGCAACCCATACCTATACGGAAGTTGTTCCTGCGACGGGACACGCTTGGGACGATGGTGTTGTTACCAAGGAAGCAACTTACGAAGAAGATGGCGAGCGCACCTACACCTGCCAGAATGACAAGACCCATGTGCATAAAGAAGTAATTCCTGCTTTGGGCTATACCTTCACGGATACTGTGGTCGCTCCTACCTGCACAGAGGACGGTTACACGCTGCATACCTGCAATGAGAATCCCGCAAAGACCTATCAGGATACGCCTGTCCCTGCACTGGGCCATCAGTATAAGGAAGTCACTACTCCCGCTACCTGTGGCACTCCTGGCAGCGTAGACAATGTCTGTGAGCGCTGCAACGATAAGCAGCATGTGAGTGACCTTCCTGCCACCGGCAAGCATCAGTGGAATGAAGGCGTTGTAACGAAGGAGCCGACCGCTACTGAGAGCGGCATCAAGACCTTCACCTGCAAGGTATGCCAAGCAACAAAGACCGAAGACATCCCCAAGGTGCATACCCACGATTACACGCGCCTTGGCGAAATCATCGAGGGACCTTATTGCGAGACTGAAGGCAAGCGTTGGATGTACTGCAGCTACGAGGGGTGCAACGAAAGAGTGTTGATGCCTGTGCCCGCTATCGGTTACCATGATTGGGACACCGAGCATACCGAATGCCTGAAAAAGGCCACCTGCACCGAGAAGGGCACCATGCGGATGCACTGCAAGCGCGATGCTTCCCATACCATGACCTACGACTACGGTGGTACTGGTCACATCTGGGACGAGGGTGTCATCACTACCCCGCCTACTTATGACGAGTACGGTGAAAAGACCCTGCATTGCGAGAACTGTAATGCGACCAAGACTGAAAAGGTCCTGCCCACCAAGTACACATTCACCGTTACCGTTGTTCCGCCGACTTGCACCGAAGACGGCTACACGATGCATAAGTGCAATGAGGACGACAGCTTCTCTTACAAGGACAACATTGTACACTCCACCGGTCATCGTGCCGCGAAGCGTGTTATCGAGCCCACTTGTAAGGAAGAGGGTCGCACCGAAATATACTGCAAAGTCTGCGGTGATGTGAGCAGCACTTTCGATTTCACGCCCAAGAAAGGTCACACTTGGGATAACGGTGTTGTGACTACTGAGCCCACGGCTGAAAAAGAAGGCGTCAAGACCTACACCTGCACGGTTTGTCAGGAAACGAAGACCGAGCCTATCCCGCGCCTGAACAGCAGCGGCAAGTAAGCTGCAAGCCCACAAAAAGCACAAGAAAACACAAAGAGGAGCGTCTGCTTTGGCGGACGCTCCTTTTGCTTTGACTGAAAAACCGCATAAGTGCTCTTGAAAATCTTTTTGACATTGTTTGTCGCACTTGGTAGAATGATGACAGAAAAGAAAGAATGCAAATCCTATGGGGAGGTTTCGGGTATGCTGCAGATTGCAATTGTCGAAGACGAAGCAGATTTGGCTCAGCAGACAAAGGATAATGTTGTTCGCTATCTTAATGAGCATGGACTCGAAGGCAATATCGCGGTGTTTAACGATGGCATGAATATTGCTGAGAACTACAAACCCATATGGGATATTCTGCTGTTGGATATTGAAATGCCGCTACTAGACGGTATGAGTGCTGCTCAGAAAATCAGAGAACAGGATGCGACTGTCGTTATGATTTTTATTACCAGAATGGCAAAGTATGCCATTAAGGGTTATGAAGTCGATGCACTGGATTTTATTCTAAAGCCAATCACCTATGCGCAGCTTTCTATGAAACTGCCTCGCGCCATTGAACGAGCCTCTCAAAGGCAGAAACATCATCTTTTTGTTACGGTAAATGGAGAAAAGCAGCGAATTGAGAGTTCGGCAATCTACTACATTGAGGTGCGGGGGCATTGGCTGTATCTGCATCTGCATAATCAAACCCTTGAGGTTTCCGGTAGTTTGCAAGAAATAGAAGACCGCCTTAAAGACCAGCAGTTTTCGAGATGCAGCAACAGCTACTTAGTAAATCTTCGACATGTGGATGCTGTAAAAAAAGACTCTATTGTTGTCGGCGCGAACACACTTCCCCTTAGTCGCAGTCGAAGAAATACATTTCTCAGCGACCTGGCAAATTCTGTGACGGGAGGAAATATGAAGTGAATTCGCTGCAAGATATCTTCAAAATTTTGCATCAACCGGTTCAGTTATTGATTGCAGCACTCATGTTTGCTTACAAAGAACCAAAAAGAAAGTTTTGGCTGATTCGTGCTGTACTGGCAGCAATCTTAGGATTTTTGGTTTTGAAGCTTTGCATTACCGCATCACCAGAGATCCTTTTGAATAGCTTTTTGACTTCTTTGGTATGGAGCATAGGCAGTTTTCTTATCCTGCTTTCTATAGAATACTCGATGTTTGATGTAAAACTCAAAATGGCTGCTTATTTCACTACATTGGCTTACCTTACTCAGCATGTCGCTTTTTGTGCGTGGGATGCTATTCAGCCCGGAGCTGGTTATAATGAACCTCATTACTGCTCCCTCAAAGACATAGTAGTAGATACCTTCATTCCCTTTGCTGTATTTGCATTGGTATATGCCGTGATATATCTCTTGATTGCACGACCTATGGTTAAACATGGGTATGCTTCGGTGAGCGTCGGGTATTCTTTTACGACAATGATAGCGGTCCTACTGATATCTATTGTGTTTAGTTCGGTTGTTCAGACCAGCTTTCAGCACCAGAATTACCTGTATCGGTGCTGCAGGATATATTCGATGATATGCTGTGTTCTGATATTGTGGCAGCAGGTGAGTTTTCAAAACAAATTGGCGCAGCAAGAGGAGCTATCCCTTCAAAAGCAGTTGTGGATGCGCCATCAAGCGCAATATGAACGAGCATCGGATAGTGTGAAACTTATCAATCATAAATGCCATGCACTGAAATGCCAGCTGTCAGAGTTGAAGAAGCTTGTGGCACAAACAGGTAATGCACCGGAAAATACAGTTCTTCAAGAAATCGAAAACTCAGTATCGGTATATGACTCTATCATTGAGACAGGAAACGAAATTTTGGACACGATACTGACCGAAAAGAGCCTGTTGTGCGCTGCGAATGATATCACCTTTACCTGTGTTGCCGATGGAAAGGCAGTTGGTTTTTTAGAGGCGGTTGACCTGTTTTCAATGATAGGAAACGCTCTGGACAATGCAGAGGAAGCCGTTCGTAAGCTTGAGGACCACGACAAGCGTGCGATTTCCGTAAGCATCTTCTCGAGACATGGCATTGCCATCCTTCAAGTGGAGAACTTCTACGAGGGAGACTTGCGCTTTGTTGACGGCCTGCCCGTTACGACAAAAGGAGACCCGAACTATCATGGGTTTGGTTTAAAGAGCATCCGGAGTACAGCGGAGAAATATGGCGGTACGGTTTCCGTCCAAGCGGAGGACGGGCTGTTCCTGCTTCGTGTGGCACTGCCTGTTGAAACTGAATAAGCAATACCTGATTGCCGGGGAAACCCCGGCAATTTTCTTTTTTGTGCAGAGTAGGAACAAAAAACGACCACTTAGGAAATACGACCTCCTTTTTTTACAGTTTCAGGTATAATGCAGACAAATGACCGAGTCCGGTCAATCAGAAGGAGGAATTCAAATGTCAAACACTGCCCCTGCAAAACAAGTACGCAAGCCGAAGAAATTGCCATTTGTCATAATGTGCATTCTGAGTGCTATTGTTGCGGTACTGAATGTACTGCTTTGTGTGCTTGTTCCGAAATACTACACAACCATCAATAGTTTCCTATACAAGGGACCGGATGCGGATGAGGTGGCTGCTTTCCGTCAGGCTTCTGCGGATATGACGCAGAAGGTCGAAAGCGAAGGTATTGTCATGCTGGAAAATAAGAACCAGACTTTGCCTCTCGCTTCCGGAAGCAAAATCAATCTCTTTGGTTATGGCTCTCGTGACACTGTCTATGGCGGCTCCGGTTCCGGTTCCGGTGACAGTAGCAATAACATTACCTTGGAGCAGGGCTTGACTAACGCTGGATTCTCGGTCAATCCCGAACTGGTTTCTTTCTATAACGACCATTTTGTTGAGCGTGTCGGTGTCGGTTTCACCGGCAACAACTTTGACATTAACGAGCCTGCTGTCAATGAATACTCTGACGAGATGATTGCAAATGCAAAGGCTTATTCGGATGTGGCCGTGTTTGTAGTGTCTCGTCTCGGCGGTGAAGGTGCAGACCTTCCCATGGATATGGACCCGAATGCAACAACGCATATTGTTGCTTCCGGTAAGGACATTGAGCAGGTTGTAAAAGGCGGTGACGCCGGTAAGCACTACCTGGAACTGCAGAGTGTTGAGCAGCAGGTTCTGGATATGCTGAAGGAGAACTTCGGCACGGTAGTTGTTCTGGTCAACTCCACAAATGCCATGGAACTCGGTTTCCTCGAGGACGAGGGCGTGGATGCGGCACTCTGGATTGGATGCCTGGGTTCTACCGGTGCAAATGCTGTCGGTGAAGTATTAAGCGGCGCAGTGAATCCTTCCGGTCGCACTACCGATACATTCGCCTATGCGGTTGAGAGCGCTCCCAGCTATTATAGCATTGGCGCTTATAACTATACAAACTGTGAGTGGGTAAACACCAACCTCATCGGCGGCGGTGCTGCTCCGGACTCCTACCATTATGTCGATTATATCGAGGGTATCTATGTAGGCTATCGATACTATGAAACAGCCGCTGAGGATGGATTCATTGACTACGACGCCACGGTTCAGTATCCTTTCGGCTACGGTCTTTCTTATACGGACTTTGAAGAAAGCATCTCTGATTTCTCGTTTGACGGCAACAATGTGACCATGACGGTCAATGTGAAGAATAACGGCTCTGTTGCCGGTAAAGATGTAGTAGAGGTCTACTACTCTGCACCGTATACTGAGGGCGGAATCGAGAAGAGTTCTGTCGTTCTCGGAGCCTTTGGCAAGACTGGAATGATTGAACCCGGTCAGAACGAATCTGTGACTTTGACTTTCACTGCTGAGGATATGGCGTCTTACGACTATACCGGCGTGAAAGCAAAGGGCGGTGCCTATGTTCTCGAAGCGGGCGAATATACTATCAGCCTGCGCAGCGACAGTCACACGGTCATTGATTCTCGGACTCTTACCATCGACAAGGATAGAATCTACAACGACTCTAACGATGGTGCCCGCTCTACTGACGATGTCGCAGCAACCAATCAGTTTGACTATGCTTCTTTTGGCGAATGCACAAGCTATGTGAGCCGTGCCGATTGGGAGGGAACTTTCCCCAAAGAGCGAGCCGCTGCGAGCCGTGAAGCCGGTGCTGCCGCTCTGGAGGCAATCAACAATACATCCAACGGTCTGGTTGACACAGCCGAAGACATTGCCGTTGTAAATCATGACCTTAAGATTGAAGATATGAAGGGTCTTGCTTATGATGACCCGAAATGGAATGATTTTCTGGAGCAGATTCCGGTCAGTGAGATGGTTAATCTGGTTTCCAACGGCGGCTGGGCAACACAGGAAGTTCCGTCTGTAGGCAAACTGGGCTATACTGAAGTTGACGGTCCCAACGGTATCAACAACATTATGGCAGGCTCTACCGGCAATCAATTCTGCGCACAGTCCGTTCTGGCATGCAGCTGGAATACTGAGCTGGCATACGATATGGGCGAAACCTTCGCGCAAGAAGCGGTAGCTATGAAAATCGCTGCTCTGTATGCCCCGGCTATGAACATTCATCGCAGCCCGTTCAGCGGCCGTAACTACGAGTATTATTCTGAGGATGGTCTGCACTCCGGTAAAATGGCTGCTGCTGAAACGCAGGGTATTCAGTCTCAGGGTGTTACGGCCTACTGCAAGCACTTTGCTGTCAATGACCAGGAGAGCAACCGCGATTCCGGTGGTCTACTGACTTGGGTGAATGAGCAGGCAATGCGTGAAATCTATATCAAGCCCTTTGAGATTGCCGTTAAGGAAGGCGGCACACGCGGAATCATGTCCTCCTTCAACCGTATCGGTGAAATCTGTGCTGCTGAAAATGCTGATTTGCTCACTACTGTCCTGCGCAACGAATGGGGCTTCCGTGGCGCTGTCATTACCGACTGCATCCTTCAGCTGTCCTATATCAACATTGACCGTGCAATCGCAGCAGGCAATGACTTGATTCTTTCTTTGATGAATATGCAGGCTCCGAGTGAGGCAGTCACCAATTCTCCTGCCGGTCATCAGGTCCTTCGCACTGCTACGCATAATATCCTTTATACCTCTGCTAATAGCATTGGTCAGGAAGTCAGCGCTATCCCGGTTCCGTACTGGCTGTATATCACGGTTGCGGTTGTCGATGCTGGCCTCATCGCACTGTGCGTGTTTTACTTTGTCCGCCGCCGCAAGAATGTTAAGCGTTGGAAAGAGCAGAATTCTGTGCAGGCTTAATATGGAGGAGCAGAATGGAGTTCTGGAATCGCTTTGCAGCCAAACACCCTGAAACTGCAAAATGGGTACGAGAAGGCGGACTGTTTGTCATCGTATCGAATCTCATTACTGTTTTCAAGTATCTGCTCTTGCAGTTCTTGCCGAAAGCATTTGCAAGTTTGCCGATAGTTGATTTCGGCTGGCCGGGTATTCCTGTTACGCTGTTTGGAGAAACCTTTCAGTGGAATATTCTTGGCTACGATGCAGCCCACGGTGGTTTACCGTATTTCTGTGCATACATGATTGCTATGGTCATTGGTGAGTGCATCAACTTCCCGATTCAGCGAAATTTCGTGTTCCGAAGCAAAGGAAATCTGGGAAAGCAGATTGCGGGATATGTGGTCGCATTCTGCATCATTACCTGCATTGTCAACTCAATCAACTGCGTGTGGGTCGCTGTTGCAGGTCTGGTTGTTCCTGATTTCATCTACAACATTGGCACGACCGTGCTAAACGGCGGCGTATCTATGGTCATCTTCTTCTTCGTGAATAAAATGCTGTTTCCGGCCGCAAAAGATTAAGCATGGACAGCAAAAGACCGCCATGACAAAATTCATTTTCTGACATTCTCTTCATTAGCGTTTTTCCTCAGAAAAGGCCGCTGTGCATTATGCATGGCGGCTTTTTCATTGCACGAAAAGAAAAGCAACACTCTGTTTTTGAGCGCTGCAAATCATTCAATCTTTAGTTTTTTGTGTCGAAGGGGTTCAACACTTGAAGATTGGTAGATTTTTTAGAATAGCTTGTCGCTACCATGAATCGCACGATTTGGCACAATAAATCTTTAGAGTATGCCCTGCTTGTGATGGGTTACAAGATGGAGCACTGCTTTCTCCGCAATAATCTCGTTTGAAAACAATGACTCAAAAAAGCACAATTAAAAGAAATCTTTTTACTTGTCAATCTGCTGTAAATTATCGACTGAATTTGTGCAAAGCTAACAAAGTGAAAAAGAAAGCCGTTCTTGTCTTGACACTCCACAAGGAATATGGTATTGTAATCATGCACAGAATAAGTCGCTATTCAAGTGCCTGATTTGTTTGTGCCTTACAAAAAAGAAAAATGTACGTGAGCAGCGTCGTTGGATTGTTACCGTTTGGCGGGCTAGACCAACTCTGCATAGCACAAGCCGAAAGCGTGTTTCAGCCTTCGGTATGTTTGCTGTGTCAAGGGTGGTCTTTTTTTATTGCCTTTTCAACCCCGAGGAGGAGAAACAATGCAATATACCGTCAAAAAGCCAATCAACAACAATATTTTGCGCGTGGTGGATTCCACGGGCTGTGAGTTGATCGTCACCGGGCGCGGTCTGGGCTTTGGTGTTAAGCCGGGCTATAAAATCGAGGCTGAAACCGTGGAGTGCAGCTACCGCATGACCAGCCCTGCCGTGCAGCAAAAGTTGGTGGAACTTCTGGAACGGATTCCGTATGAGCATCTGCTGCTCACCGATGAGCTGGTAGAAACCATCCGGCAGCGGCTGAAATACCCACTGAACGAAAGCCTGCTCATCACGCTGGCCGACCACATCAGCTTTGCCATTCAGCGCAGTGAACAGGGAATTCGCTTTTCTAACCCGCTGATGACTTCCATTCGGGAATTCTACCCGGAAGAGTATCACCTTGGCATGGAGTGCCTTGCCACCATCCGCCAGCGCTTCCATGCAGACCTTTCGGACGACGAGGGCGGCTTCATTGCGCTGCACATCGTCAACGCAGAGCTCAACACCACCATGAGCGTGGTGAACGATGTCACCCGCTTTGTGGATGGCTGCGTGCAGGTAGTAGAATGCTTTTACAACTTTCATTTTGACCGGGATACACTGGATTTCAGCCGCTTTACAGTGCATTTGCGCTTTTTTGCACAGCGCGTATTTCAAGGAAAACAGGAGCAGGAAAACGATACCCATGACGAAGTGTTCCGCGCTCTGATCGCCCGCAATTGCAGTGAACACTACAAATGCGCCTGCTGCATTGCGGAGTATGTGCGCAATACCTGGCACAAGGAGCTTTCGGACGAGGAACTGGTGTTCCTTACTATCCATCTGAAACGGATTTGGATGGGAAAGTAAGCTTTTTGTTTCGCCTTTGATTCTCCACAGGTATTTCCTGTGTAGATATATGCTGGTTACGAACTTAAGAAAAAGGAGAATTGAAGATGAAAGACAAGATCTTTGGCGTACTGCAACGCGTGGGACGCAGCTTTATGCTACCCATTGCACTGCTGCCTGTGGCGGGCCTGCTGCTGGGCATCGGCAGCTCGTTCACCAACGAAACGATGCTGGCGGCTTATGGCCTGAACAGCGTCATCCATCCGGGCACCCTCATTTATACCATTCTGGACGTGATGAGCCAAACCGGCAATGCGGTGTTCAACAATCTGGCGCTGCTGTTTGCCATGGGTGTAGCCATCGGCATGGCTCGCAAAGAAAAAGAGGTCGCGGCACTGTCCGGTGCAGTGGCTTATATCATTATGAATACAGCCATTCAGGCTATGATCAATGCGGCGGGCGGGGTAGAAGCTATGCCTGCCAACTCCACCACCACCATGCTGGGCATCACAACGCTGCAAATGGGTGTGTTCGGCGGCATCGTGGTCGGTCTGGGCGTGGCTGCGCTGCACAACAAATTCTATAAGATCGAGCTGCCGCAAGTGCTGGCCTTCTTTGGCGGCACACGCTTTGTGCCCATCGTCAGTTCTATTGTGTATCTGGTGGTCGGCATTGCCATGTTCTATATCTGGCCGGTGGTGCAGAACGGTATTGCCGCGCTGGGTGCACTGGTGCTGGCTTCCGGCTACGCAGGCACCTTTATTTACGGCCTGCTGGAGCGTGCGCTGATTCCCTTTGGACTGCATCATGTGTTCTATATGCCGTTCTGGCAGACCGCTGTGGGTGGCACCGCTATCATCGACGGCGTGACCGTGACCGGCGCACAGAACATCTTCTTTGCCGAGCTGGCTTCCAAGTCCACCACTGTGTTCTCGGTCAGCGCTACCCGATTCATGGCCGGTAAGTTCCCCTTTATGATGTTCGGCCTGCCCGGCGCGGCGCTGGCTATGTACCAGTGCGCCAAGCCGGAAAAGAAAAAAGCGGCAGGTGGCTTGCTGCTGTCTGCTGCGTTGACGGCGTTCCTCACCGGCATCACCGAGCCGCTGGAATTTACCTTTATCTTTGTGGCATTACCCATGTACGCGGTGCACTGTGTACTGGCCGGTCTGTCCTTCATGCTGATGCACATCCTGAATGTGGGCGTGGGCATGACCTTCTCCGGCGGTCTCATCGACCTGGTGCTGTTCGGTGTGATGCAGGGCAACGCCAAGACCCACTGGGTGTGGGTGGTCGTGGTCGGTGCGGTGTACTTTGTGCTGTACTACATTATTTTCCACTTTATGATCTCCAAGTTTGACTACAAGACTCCGGGCCGCGATGATGCCGAGGAAGTCAAGCTGTACACCCGTGCGGACGTGAACGCCCGGAATGCTGCTTCCGGCAGCGTACCTGCCGGGAATGACCCGGTCAGTGCACTGATCGTGGAAGGTCTGGGAGGTGTCGCTAATCTGGCCGATGTGGATTGCTGTGCAACCCGTCTGCGCTGCACGGTCAATGATGCGGCATTGGTCAAACAGGATGTGCTCAAAGCCTCCGGCGCCTCCGGCGTGATCTGCAAGGGCAACGGCGTACAGGTGGTGTACGGCCCCAAGGTAGCCGTCATCAAGGCAAAGCTGGAAGATTATCTGGAAAGTGCACCCAAAAACCCGGTTGTTGCTCCCTCGCCGGCAGCCGCACCCGCAGCAAAGGATACCGTGCTGTCTGCCTGCCTGAACGGTACTGTAGTGCCGCTGGCCGATGTGAAGGATGAAGCCTTTGCCAGCGGTGTACTGGGGAATGGCATTGCCATTGAGCCCTGCGACGGTGAACTGGTGGCACCTGCTGACGGTGAAATCTCCTCCACCTTTGAGACCCACCATGCTGTGGGCATGACCACGGCTGACGGTGCCGAACTGCTGATGCACATCGGCATCGATACGGTCAAGCTGGGCGGCAAGCACTTTACCTACCTCGTCAACGAGGGCGACAAGGTGAAGAAAGGTCAGCCGTTGATCCGCTTTGAGCTGGAAGCCATTAAGGCCGAAGGCTATCCCGTGACCACGCCGGTCATTGTCTGCAATACCGATGACTATGCCGCTGTCGAGGCTAAAGCCAGTGGCACCGTAAAGCAGGGTGATGCGTTGCTGGAACTGAAGCGCTAAGCGTTTCTCCCAAACTGTAAGGCTGGGTTGTTATAAAGGAATAGAGGCTGTTGCACAAGGAAAAAATCCAAGTGCAGCAGCCCCTTCTTCATTATAAATATTTCGTATAATTTTGTGTTCCGTGGAAGATTCTGTAAATTTCCACGGTATTTCTTGGTTCATCAATTTTGAAGAGAGCCACATATCTTCCAATCAAGAACTTCCTGTATTCTCTCTGCCGAAGCACCTCGTCGCGGGAGTACCCATAAATTGTAGGAGTCTCTTCCAAACGAAGCAGCACTTCACCAAAATCTTTTACAAACGAACGAATTGCCTGCTGAGAGTCGAACTGTCTTTCAAAATATCGCAAGATTTCTTGGTAATCATTCTCAGCTGCCGGCAGCAAAACGACATTATAACGCATACTTCTTGCCCGTTTCTTTCAGAATATCAGCAAGAGGTCGCCCCATTCCAGCTTCGTGCTGTGCTTCAGCCGTTGCCAACTTTGCATATACCTCATTCATGATTTGTTGGTGCTCATAGGCTTCCATGCTCATAATAACCATATCGCCATAACCGTTTTTAGTTACAAAGATAGGTTCTGCTGTTTCATGACAGCGTTGGGAAATTGCATTGGTGTTCTTTAAATCACGAATCGGAATAATTTCAGGCATAGTCTCAGCTCCTTTCGTGGCTCTATTATACCACAAAAAAGCCGCACCTGCAACTCACAATCCCATAATTTCCTTGACGATGCGGTCACAGCCCTTGATGGCTCCCACCAGCACCAGCAGGTTAAACGCCAGTTGCTCTGCCTGCTTTTCAGAATGCTGCTAATATTGCGAATAGAAGAACCTATTATGCGCTTACAAAAGCACGAACTTCTTGTACCGAAAGAGGCGTGAAGGGTTCGTGCTTTTCTTCGTTTTTGCAAGAGCTATCCAGCATGTTCTGTTCGGCTTTCCCATTGTGGCTTGTTCATCAAGTATAATTGATTGTGTCGATGAAATGAGTGCGGGAATAAAAGCTTGAAATATATACTGGAATATAATTCTATGAAATTTCAACAAAGCTCGACAGAAAAAGAGTGAAAACACGTTGAAATGATTTACTTGGGGGTTGTATTATAACTAATACAGACAAATGTAGTATGATGCGAATCATTCAACTGGATGCGGATAGTAAATTGAATACAGTCAGTATGATGGCCACCTAAGAAGTCTTTTTTGTCTTCTCTGGTGGCCTTCTTTATAAACCACATGCGGGAATTGTGAAATTTATATATACGATTCCCAAATCACCTAAGCGACGCAATCCATTGTAACTGAGGGGATAGGTGATTTTGTGGTGAAACTGCTTAGTTGCGCTCGGAGCAGGGGACCTCCTAGATGTGATTTGACCGAAACAATTCAAATCGCTATAGGAGGTCAAAATGACTGAATTAGAAATGTATGAACTTTGGTGCACACTTCGTTTATGAGCCAATTATAATCAGCTTAACCAGACGATAGAAAAAAACTGGCTTAGTAATTCGTTCAACAGCCATATCCTTGATTTGTTAGACAAAGAGGAAATCAAATACAGGTCGGAGAAACGTCTCCTTGGATATAGGAACAAGGGGAAAAGGCACTTGCTGGTAATGCAAATCAGCCGATTATTATCAATATTGATGATGTGGCTGATGTCATTGATGTTCGTGCGGAAGATGAATTCGCTCGAGTAGAGCTTCTGGTATCATTGAAGCAGGAATTGGAAAGGCTCTCACCCAGAGAGCTAATGATTATTCGTACTTATTTGGATTATCCTATAGAGGCTGTGGCGAGGAAGCTTAAGGTTAGACCCAACACGATTTCTAAGGCACAAAGAAAAATTGCAAGAGAATTGAGAAAGAAGCTGGTATGAGATGAAAAGGGAAGAACTGTGGACCCCATCTGCAAGGCGGTTTGAATGCCTGCTCAAGGCTGCGCAGAATGGCGACTATAACGCATACATGAGTTTGATGGCGAGGTTTTTTAAAGTAATGGATGACAAGGCAAGGAATAACTATTTGTGCGATTACGAGATGTTTACGGCACTGGTTGAACGGGTCTCAGAAGGAATCTTTGGTTTCAGTTCTGAAGATGCGTATCAGCGTGAGTTGAACAAGGAAAAACACCCGTCAAAGAAGCGGAAGAAGTTCGGACGCAGGTGATGATCTGAGCGATAGTAGTTAATATTGAACGGGAAAAATGGATTGCTGCAAGCGCAGCAATCCGTTTTTATTTGAATCAGTTGCGTTTCAAGGAAAATTTAAATCATGTATCAATTGACTGTTACATATAACAATCTATCGAATTTTAGCCTCATTCACCTTATGAACAAGGGTGTATTTGTAAAATGTGCTGAATTTGTGTACTTGTATAATTAAAGTGAATCCGATTTGTTGATAAATGTCGAATTGTGTGCTATTATATCAATACATATATTGGCAAAATATTGCGTTGGTAGACTGCTGAATTGTGCTAAGGATTTTCCATGAGTAATTTGTGGGAATGCCTTTTGCTGCTCAAAACTGCTTTCACTGATTTCAATTGCAGTATTGAAAATAATATGTGTGCAAAGAAGAACGAGGAGTAAGAACATGACAAGGTTTAGGCATGACTTGATTTTGCGGATGATAAAGCTGTTAGATGCTGTGCTTGTGACGATACCATTTGCAATGTGCTGGTATCTATACTATGCTAAGCGTGTTGCATCGCCGTATTATGCAAAGGGCGATTACCTGGTCGTGGCACTGTTCTTTGTGCTGTTCATCATCTTTGGACGCGTATATGACGCCTTTCTGATGTCGATGCAGCGTATCTCCGAAATTATCTACGAACAATTTTTGGCGGCTGCGGTCAGCGATTTTATCATGTATGTCGTGATCTGGCTTTTGTCCAAGCACCTGCCCAACATTCTTCCTGGCGTGGCAGCTCTTGTGGGGCAGGTTATTATGGCCTCAATTTGGGCTTATAACGCTCACCACGCCTACTTTAAAACCTTCCCGCCGCAAGCCACAGCTGTTATTTATGATACCAGACGTGGTATGGAGCAGCTGATTGGTAAGTACGGTCTAGATGCCAAGTACAAAGTGGTCTCCACAGCTACGGCGGGGGAGTGCATCGAGAATCTTTCCATGCTGGACGGCATCAACACAGTGTTTTTGAGCGGCATCCACAGCCATGATCGGAATATTATTCTGAAATACTGTGTAGAAAACAACATTACTGTATTTGTTGTCCCACGCATCGGTGACACCATTATGTCCGGTGCACATCACATGCATATGTTCCACTTGCCGATGCTTCGTGTTGGCCGGTATAATCCTCAGCCGGAGTACCTGTTTGTAAAACGACTACTGGATATTGTCATTTCTGCTATTGCGCTTGTGATTCTGAGTCCGATTTTCCTTGTGACGGCTATTGCCATCAAAGCAACGGATCACGGCCCAGTCTTTTACAAGCAAATTCGTTTGACGAAGGATGGCAAAGAGTTCGGCATTCTCAAATTCAGAAGCATGCGGGTCGATGCTGAAAAGGACGGCGTCGCCCGTCTTTCCAGCGGCGAAAACGATGATCGCATCACGCCCGTTGGCAAAATCATTCGTGCTTGCCGCGTTGATGAATTGCCGCAGCTTATAAATATCTTGAAGGGTGACTTAAGCATCGTCGGCCCCCGTCCGGAACGTCCAGAGATTGCTGCTCAATACTGCGAGGAAATGCCGGAGTTCTCTCTGCGGTTGCAGGCCAAAGCCGGTTTAACTGGGTACGCCCAGGTTTATGGCAAGTACAATACTACTCCTTACGACAAACTGACTATGGATTTAATGTACATAGCTCATCCGAGCATTGTCGAAGATTTGAAAATCATGTTTGCAACAGTGAAAATCCTGTTTATGCCTGAAAGTACCGAGGGAGTTTCTGAGGGTCAAACCACTGCTATGAATCAGGAAAGCAACGCCCAAATAAAAGCTTGATGACGCTTTAAAGGCTGAAAGTTGACACTTTTCCAGAATGTGCTGTCAGGAACAAAGATAAGGGCTTTCATGTTGATGAAAAAGTCATCATGGCGCAGAGAGCTACATAACCGAGACGTATAGCGTTGATGGTGTGGCTATTAAATATGGAAGATTGAAAAAATCAGAGGATGATTGTAGGTTTATGAGGATACTGATTCATACGGACGAGTATTATCCCACAGCCCAAGCGTGTTCTTATCGGATGCGCACGATGGCGGATGCGTTCATCGATCAAGGCGATGAGGTTGTAGTGATTGCTAGTTCTACCAATAAGGGAAACGGAAAAATTGAGCCGAGAAGAGAAAAGATTTTGTACTCTCCGGCAATCCGCATGAAGAAAAAGACAACTGTAATGCGGATGCTCAATAATCTCAGTTTTGGTTTTACATCCATTTTCACAGCATTGAAAGCTGGCAAGGTAGATGTGGTCATCACTACGTCTCCGCCTCCGTTGGTTAGTATTCCCGGATGGATTATTGCTAAGTGCAAAGGCGCAAAGCTTGTTTATGATGTACGCGACATCTGGCCAGATGTCGCACTTGAGATGGGAAGCTTTGCGGAAGACAGTATTTACTGCAAGGTGTTCAGAGCAATCACACGCTTTATGTACAAGCACTCTGACTGGGTGACTACGGTTTCACCTGGTAAGGTCGAAAAGATCAAAAACCATGTAATTTCTGTGGGTGGTAAAAAAGGCGGCCCGGATCATGTTGACAAGGTGAAGTTGGTCGGCAATGGCTTTGATGAGAGCGTGGAGAACAGCTCCATAGACAAAGAGCTGATCGCCCAGTATGAGTTGGATAAGAAGTTTACCTGTGTCTATGTTGGCAATATCGGTCTGGCGCAGGGCTTGGGTGCTTTGCTGGATATGGCAGAGCAGTCTAAGCACAAAGAAGCTCAGTTCCTTTTATTTGGTAAGGGCGCAGAAAAGGAAATGTTGGAGCAGCAAGCTAAAGAGCGTGGACTTGACAATGTCCACTTCTGTGGCGTTCTTCCGCATGAGAAAGTCTTTACGCTGCTGTCTTATGCCAAGATGAGCTTTATCCCGCTGAAGAACTCCAACATGAAGGACAGCATCCCGACAAAAGTATACGAGGCACTGGGAATTGGTTGCCCGGTACTCCTCGTTGCAGAGGGCGATTCGTGCGATATCGTAAATGAGTCTGAAATGGGCAGATGTGTTTCGCCGGATCATACAGAAGAGCTTGCAGGTGTTTTCGATGAAATGGTCGAGAACTATTCAAAATACAGTGAGCATCGCGCTGAAGCAAGAAATTTGATGCACAAGAAATACTCGCGGCAACAGATCGCAATTGCTTTTGAAAAACAACTACATGAATTGTTGAAGTAAAAGATGGAGGAAAGAAAAATGGTTAACGTAATTGGTCTGGGTTACATTGGTCTGCCTACTGCTTTGATGATGGCTTCCCACGGTGTGGAAGTTATCGGTACTGACTACAATAAAGAACTGGTTGCAACCCTGAATGCAGGCAAGACCACCTTTAAGGAAAAGGGTCTGGACGAACTGTTCCAGAATGCTCTTGCAGCCGGTGTGAAGTTCACCACCGAGTATCAGGTTACCGACACATACATTGTGTCCGTTCCTACTCCGTATGACAAGTTCAGCAAAAAGGTTGATGCCTGCTACGTTGTTGAGGCAGTGAAGGATGTTATGCGTGTCTGCCCCAAGGGCGCAACGGTTGTCGTGGAGTCTACTGTTTCTCCAGGAACTATCGACAAGTATGTCCGTCCTGTGATTGAGGCAAATGGCTTTAAGATTGGTGAGGACATCAACCTTGTCCATGCTCCGGAGCGCATCATCCCTGGTAACATGGTCTACGAGCTGCTGCACAACAACCGCACCATCGGCGCAGATGACAAGGCTATCGGTGAAAAGGTGAAGAAACTCTATTCTTCTTTCTGCCAGGGCGAGATCGTTGTTACTGATATCCGTACTGCTGAGATGACCAAGGTCGTTGAGAACACTTTCCGTGCAGTCAATATTGCCTTTGCAAATGAACTGGCGAAGATCTGCCGTCATGACAACATGGATGTCTATGAGATCATCAAGATCTGCAATATGCATCCTCGCGTAAATATCCTGCAGCCGGGTCCCGGTGTTGGCGGTCACTGCATCAGCGTTGATCCGTGGTTCCTTGTTGGCGACTATCCCTCTCTGGCCAAGGTTATCGATGAGTCCATGAAGACCAATGACGGCATGCCTGATTTCGTGCTGAATCGTATCTACGAGATCATGAAGGAAAAGGGCATGGCAGATGTGAGCCGTGTGGGTCTGTATGGTCTGACCTATAAGGAAAATGTTGACGATATGCGCGAGTCTCCGACGCTGCAGTTGCTGGAGAGTCAGGAGCGCCATCTGGCAACGGGCCTGAAAGTCTATGATCCGTTCATCACCAAGGATGTGGTCAAGAACCAGTACCACGATCTTGACGCTTTCCTCGCAGATGTCGATATGGTCGTTGTCATGGTCAAGCATACCGAGATTCGTGAGAATGTGGACAAGCTGGCTGGTAAGGTCGTTCTGGACTGCCACAATGTCATTGACCTGCCGGGTGTGTATCACATTTAAAAGATGATGATTAGTGCTGTGCAGAAAAGGCAGATAAATTCTGCACAGCACTTTCTTTTGGAGACTATAGAATATGAAAAAAGTAATGCTCGTTTTCGGCACCCGGCCGGAAGCAATAAAAATGTGCCCGCTTGTTAACGAATTGAAGAAACGCGAAGAGCTTCAGACGGTTGTTTGTGTAACCGGACAGCACCGCCAGATGCTGGATATGGTTCTTGAAGCCTTTGATGTTACACCAGACTATGATTTGTCCATCATGAAAGACAAGCAGACGCTGTTCGATGTGACCACCAATATCCTGAATCGTATCAAGGAAGTACTGGAAAAAGAAAAGCCTGACGTGGTACTGGTACATGGCGACACCTCTACGACCTTTGTAACGGCACTGGCTTGTTTCTATTTGCAGATTCCAGTTGGTCATGTTGAGGCAGGTCTGCGTACCTATAACATCTATAGTCCGTACCCGGAAGAGTTCAACCGTCAGGCTGTTTCTATTATCAGCAAGTTCAATTTTGCGCCGACAGAACTTTCTAAGCAGAATCTGCTGAAAGAAGGTAAGAACCCGGACAGCATTTATGTTACGGGCAACACTGCAATCGATGCCCTGAAAACCACAGTTCGTGAGAATTATACGCACCCTGAATTGGAATGGGCAAACAGCAACCGTCTGATTATGATTACTGCCCATCGTCGTGAGAATCTCGGTGAGCCAATGCGTCACATGTTTAAAGCGATTCGCCGTGTCATGGATGAGCATCCGGATGTGAAGGCTATTTATCCGATTCACATGAATCCTGCCGTGCGTGAAATCGCAAACGAGTATCTGGGGGACGATGATCGCATTCACATTATCGAACCGCTGGATGTTCTGGACTTCCACAACTTCCTGAGCCGCAGCTACCTGATTCTGACAGATTCTGGTGGAATTCAGGAGGAAGCTCCTTCTTTGGGCAAGCCTGTTCTGGTAATGCGTGATACCACGGAGCGTCCGGAAGGTATTGCAGCGGGTACGTTAAAACTGGTCGGCACGGAAGAAGAAACGATTTATAAAGAGTTCAGCCGTCTGCTGTCTGATAAGGATGAGTATGAGGAAATGAGCAAAGCAAGTAACCCGTATGGCGATGGACATGCCTGTGAGCGGATAGCAGATGTGCTTTGCAAAATGTAAAAGCCGGTAAAAGGGAGAATAATCATGCTTGCAAAACTTGGACTTTACGCCAATACAGTTAAATCAATGAAGCCGAGCCAGGTTTATTATCGCATCCGAAAAATGCTGCAACTGGATTGCAGCATTGGATGTAAGGTTACAAGTGATGTGAGCAAGGTTATGCCGATTGCGACGGTTGAAGAGCTGGATTATGATCCTGCTTTTCTGAGACGTTTTCCTGCGGATGAACTTCTCGATGACACTGTAACATTTTTGCACTCGTCAAAGGAGTTTCATTGGAATGACAAATGGCATTTTGATGATAAGTCCGCTCTGTGGAACTTTAACCTTCATTACTTTGAGTTCCTTTTTTCGTTAGTTGATGCCTATAGAAAAACAGGTGATAAGAAGTATTTGGAAAAATCTATCGAAACTATTCGTGGGTGGATCAATCAAAACCCTAAAGCGAATGGTGGAGAAGGATGGTCTCCCTATACAATTGATCTTAGACTCACCAACTGGATGGGATACTATGCAGCGGTTCACACTGAATTAGATGACGATTTTCAGAGCCTGTTTATTAACTCTGTTCACGAGCAGTATGATTTTTTGAGCAGGCATTTGGAAAAGGATATCTTAGGTAACCACTATTTTGAGGACTTGAAAGCACTTGTTCTATGTGCGCTGTTTTTCAATGACGAGCCCGTTTTACACACCGCCCTTAAAGTTTTCAAGGCAGAATGTAAAGAGGAAATCCTTCCGGATGGAATGCACTTTGAACTTAGCCCGATGTATCACAAGTTGATTTTTGAAGGTGTTATCAGAGTTGCGGTTGCGCTGAAAGATAGAGGATTGGACGACCACGAAGTCGATGGGTATCTCCAGCCGATGCTGGATGCAGCATGGTCTTTGGAGGAAGGATTAGATCGGATTCCGCTTTTCAATGATGCCGGCAACAATGTGGCAAAAAGTTTGCAGGCACTGGTTTCTGCGTGCAAGAGGTACTTTGACTTAACACCGGAATATAAATCTTGTTTTGCTGATAGCGGATTCTACATCTTTAAACAGAACGACTGGAAACTCATTGTTGACGCAGGGCGGCCTGGGCCTGCTTACATTCCCGGACACGCGCATTGCGATGCTATGAGCTTTGAACTGTTCAAGGCTGGAAAGCCAGTGATAGTGAACTGCGGTACATATGCTTATCAATGTAAAGAACGCAGTTTCTTTCGCAGTACGGCGGCGCACAATACAGTAATGGTTAACGATACGGAGCAGTCCCAGTGTTGGGGTGCGTTTCGTATGGCAAAACGCAGCTCGGTTAGCCCCATCAAGATTGAAGACAACATGATTTCGATGAAAATGGTTGACCAAAGAAAGAATTCTGTTTGCAGGACTATTGAAATAGGCAAAGAAAGTCTGAAAGTAACTGATATTTCCGAAGGAAATAGTATTAAGTCTTTTTTGCATGTTGATTGCGATTCGATTCGAGTATTCACAGATGATAGTGTGTATGATGGCAAGATGCCTTATGCTGAGGAGTATGGGACGAGAAAAATGGTAAGAAGTCATACATTTAGTGGAGCGGATTGTGTGGCGTTTATAGTAGAATTTGAAGAAAGGGCAGAAGCATGAAAATTAGATATATTGGTCTGTTTCCACCTCCATACGGTGGAGTGACGATCAAAAATAAGCTTATATACGATTGCCTTTCAGAAACAAAGAAAATTGTAAAGTTCAATAGACCGAGATGGATGCCGAGAGCGGTTTTCCAAATTTTAAATTTGATGACTGGAATTATTCCAAACCAAGCATTGATTATTGGAGTAAGTGCGGCTGGAGGAAAATCAAAGCTTGTAACAAAAACTCTGTATTTTTTTGCAAGACGAAACATGAATCGTTCTCTCTATTTCATGATGGGAGGCCAAGAATGTTACCGAATTGCAGACAATAAAGAGGAAATAGAATGGTATTCTGAATATAAAAAGATTTATGTTGAAACAGAAACCATGAAAAAGATTATGGTAGAAGCTGGCATAAATAATGTGGAGATTTTTCCTAATTGTCGAAGAAAGCCGAAGAGCGAAATGAGGGTTCAGGGAGAACGAAAAAAACTTCGTTGTGTTTTCTTTTCAAATATTCAACCCGAAAAAGGTGCGGATATAATATTGGAAGTTGCAAAGGGACTTCACAATATTGAATTCTTTTTTTATGGCCCGATTGAAAGAGAATTTGATGAGGTGTTTAAACGAACAGTCTCTGAATTAGAAAATGTTCATTACATGGGCATTTTCAAGGGCTCAGATGAGGAAAAATATAAAGAACTAAGAAAATATGACGTTCTGCTTCTTCCTACGCGATGGAAAAATGAAGGTGTTCCGGGAATTCTTGTGGAAGCCAAAATCGCAGGATTGGCAGAAATTGTGAGCAATCAAAATTATAATTCGGAGTTGGTATCAGATGGCTGTGATGGTATTGTAATGAACAAAACCACAGCAGAGTCGTTATCCACAGCAATCTTAAGCCTTGACGAAAATCCGATGCTGTTGAAATCTATGCAAACCAGTAGTTGGAAGTCTGCAGAGCAATACTATATTGAAAAATATGTTGATGACTTTAATATTCAATTGGGGGGTAACTAAAGACTGGATAGATAGTTTTGACCGGGAAAGGTTGAAGTGTGTATTTTTCTCATTGATTCAAGCAAAAAAGGGAGCGGATATCGTACTTAATGCCGCTAGAAACTGTCCTTCGGTTGACTTTGCTTTCTATGGATCAATTGATGTGGATTATGAAAAACACTTTATGGTAGAAATAGCTTCTTTACCTAATGTACAATATCACGGATTGTTCAAGGGAAGCAATGAAGATGTCTATGCAGAACTGGCAAAGTATGATGTGCTTCTTTTTCCAACCAAATGGAAAACGGAGGGCGTACCGGGGATTTTGGTTGAAGGGAAAATAGCTGGACTTGCAGAAGTGGTTAGTAATGAAAGCTATAATTCAGAAATAGTGAAAGATGGCGTTGAGGGAATCGTACTGAAAGAAAATACTAAGGAATGTTTAGTAGAGACTATATTACATCTTGAAAGCAACAGAGGAAACTTAAGAAAGATGCAAGTTTGCAGTAAAGAATCTGCAAAAAGATTTTTTATTGAAACTTATTTGCCGAGTATATTGTGTCAGTTAGACTGAAACACAGAAAGGATAACGGATGAGAACTCGTGTGGCGATTGTTCTGCCCTATTTTGGAGCCGGCGGTGGAGAACACATGGTGTCCAGATTGGCAGCTCATTTAGATTTGAGTAAGGTTGAGGCCGAAGTGATTTGTATCTTTGGTGAGCCTCAGAATAATGAACTTGAAAAAAAGATTTTGGAACATGGAGTTCCGATTAAGTACATTGGGAAAGGAAAAGGCTTTTCCAGTGCAGCTATCAAGAGATTGAATCACGAACTGTCAGAATTTCAGCCAGATGTGGTACATACTCATCTATCTGCATGCGTTTACTGCGCGGAATGGGTGCTAACCCATCATGTTAAAATGCTACACACTGTTCATAACATGCCTGCATTTGAGTTAATTATGCCTAAAAAAGTAGTGATGGCTGCCATGTATAGATGCGGAAAGGCGATTCCGGTTGCTATTTCTCACGAAATTCAGGCACTAACGCAGAGTTATTATCACCTTAAAACAACACCGGAGCTGGTATATAACCCAGTAGATGTTTCTAGATATTCCGAAGTGGAAAAGAAAAAACGCAAGAATTTTACATTTGTTAATATTGGGCGTCTATATGAAGCAAAAAATCAGATTTTATTGGTTAAGGCATTTGAAAAAATACTTGAAGACCAAAGTGACACAGATTTGTTTATCCTTGGTGACGGCCCCCTAAAAGAAGAGCTTGAAACATACTTAAAAGAACACAAACTGACCCAGCATATCTTCATGGAAGGAAATGTGGAGAATGTTGAACAGTATTTGGCCGAGGCTGATGCTTTTGTCCTTAGTTCAAATTATGAGGGACTTCCATTAGTGATTCTTGAGGCAATGGCGAGCGGTCTTCCGATTGTTTCGACAGATGTCGGAGGAGTTAAGGACGTCGTAACAGATAACGGGCTTCTGGTTGAACCGCATAGCATTGAGAAACTTGCGAGTGCGATGATGCAGATTAAAGCGAATGCTGAAATGAGAAAAGACTTTAGTGAAAGGTCAAAGCGTAATGTTATGCAGTTTGACTCTAGTATTATTGCACAAGAGTATATTGCACTGTATGAAAAATATGCGCGTTTGGTAAAACATTAAATGGAGTGGGGGATTTGAATGAAGTGCCTTTTTGTTATGCCCGCATTGCGTTTTGGCGGGGCAGAGCGTGTGACAAGTGTTTTAGCAAATGAATGGGTCAAACAAGGGGTTAACGTTCGTATCCTACTTGTAGAGTCTGATGAGACCAGTTGCTACCCATTGGCAGATAATGTTGAATTAAAAAGTTGTCGAAGAGAAACACAAATTGGACAGATGAAGCAAGGTGCAATTATTCGCGCTATCCGAAAAGAAGCTAAGGAGTGGAAGCCAGACGCAGTTATCTGTTTCTACAATGCTCTATGTGGACTTACCGCAATTGCCCTAAGAGGAACAAGGATTCCCCTTATTTATTCTGAAAGAAATGACCCCAACCGAACAAATCAAAGAAAAATTGATAAGGTTTATAAGGCAATTGTTGAACATTGTGCAGCAAAGTTTGTTTTCCAGACTACTGGCGCACAAAAATGTTATCCCAAAAAAGTGCAAGACCGTAGTGCGGTGATTCTTAATCCACTTGATACGACGGGATTTCCAACGCATGATTTTACGTCAGAAAAGAAGGAAATTGTAACGGTCGGCCGTTTAGAGCCTCAAAAAAACCAGAAAATACTTATTGATGCTTTTTCAAAGTTTGCAAAGGACTTTCCAGATTATAAGCTTACTATATATGGAGAGGGAAGCCTGAGACCGGAACTTGAGCAATTCATTCAATCAAAAGGACTTCAGGATAGAGTCATGCTGCCAGGTTCAAAAAATAGAATTCAGGAGCATATCAAAGATGCCGCGCTGTTCGTTCTGAGTTCAGATTATGAAGGAATTCCAAATGCGTTGATTGAGGCAATGGCTATTGGTCTACCGTGTGTTTCAACAGATTGCTCGCCGGGTGGAGCTAGAGAATTGATAAATGACGGAGAGAATGGCGTTATCGTAGACTGTGGTAATTCAGATGCATTGGCGAAGGCGATGGTACTTCTATTAGAGGATCGGGAAAAAGCACAAAAGATGGGAATTAACGCTAAAAAAATTTGCAGGCGAGTGGATAAAGAACTGGTTTGCGACAGGTGGCTCGATTTTATAATGGATTGCCGGAGAAAAGAGAATGAATGTTAAGCTGATAAGAGACTGCACAAGATATGCAATAATAGCACTGTTTATAGCACTGATCTACTCATATAAAGACGCTGTGTGGGTGAACGAGCAGTATGCAGCATATTTCAAGAGAGGCGGTACGTCGACCCCAATATATATGATGCTTGTTTATTCTGCCCTGATTGCAATTGTTTTTGTTTCAGTTCCCAGAATTTGTAAGAACAGATGGCACTTTTTGTATGGTACATTCTTAATTTTGACAGTTTTGTTCTATTTTGTGAAAGCACTTTTGGAGGAGGGAGTGTATTCCGCACTCACATCGCCGACAACACCATTGGTTTATTTGCTTGGTTTGGCGGTTTTTGTCGGAATGGATGACGACGTATGGGATGCTGTAAGACGCATTTTGCCGCTATTAATAATTACGTATATTTGTTTGCTTATATATGAGTACATTATGCTCGTGGCTAGATATGGCATTGTGGTGGTTGGTAACTCTTCAATAATTTACTATTATGTGTCACTATTTTGGTGTACCGTTATTTACTTGACTGATAGAATCCTGTGTAATGAGAATATAGGGTTATTGCAGGTACTTTTAATTGGATTTAATATTATTTTTGCGGTTGTTATCAACTCAAGAAGTTGGATTATTCAGTCATGTATTGTTGGTGCTGTTGTTTATTTAATAGGAACAACACAGCATAATTTTCGGACTAAGGTTGTGCGGATTTTATCGCTGATGCTGGTGGGATATTTGATCTTGCTACTTCTGCAGAATTATTTTTCCAGTAATTTGATTTTCTTGATGGACAAACTTGGTAGAGATAGCCGGAGTCACCAGTATACGGATATTGCAGCTGCGTCGTCCATTCTGGGATGGTTGTTTGGTAATGGTTTGGGGGCTGTATATCACGATTCTAGACAAGGTTATATATCGAATATAGACAATCAGTATATATTTATTGCTTTCCATTATGGATTGATACTTCTTTTACAGTGGCTTGGACCACAAATAATGGGATTGCTTTCGGCATTTAAAACACGAAGTGTAAGGCTAATTGCAGTACTTCCAGTTGTTTGTTGGTTTATGGCTTTAGGAGGATTGTCTGTATTCAATGCGGTTTATTGTGATGTGAAACATCTTATGATTATGCTTTATGTAGGTCATATTTTGTCGCTAAAGCGACATGGGAGACATGCGGATGAGTAAGGTTTTATATATTGGTTGGTTTGGACTGCCTGAAACAGCAGCAGGAATTCGAGTGTTTCAAATTGCAAAACTGTTACGAGAATCAGGAAATAACGTTGCCTTTTTATGCTTGAGCCAGCCAGGATTGAAGGAAAACCAAGAAATACAATATGATGGATTCAAATACATCCGAAAGCGGCAGTTTGAATCACGTGTAAAGAATGTCGTTAATATTTTCTGCGGTGTTTACGACCTTAAAGTCATTAAGAAAATAATTGAAATTGAGAAACCGGACACGGTCATTGTTTACAATGATAAAGAACGACTTACTGGACAAATCATATCTTTTTGTCATAAACGAGGCATTTCAGTGGGAGCGGATGTAACGGAGTGGTATGAGATCTCTCGTTCGAGAAAATGGGATCGCATCGTTGCGAAGAACGTTGACTATAGAATCAGGAAAATGGACAAGAAGCTGGATTATATCCTTTCAATCAGTCCTTATCTTACGGCTTATTATAAATCCATTGGGTGCAAAAATGTGATTGAGATTCCACCGATTATGGACTGCATTGAGACAGCTATTAATCCTACGGTACGCCGTGTTCGCCATGTGGTTTACGCTGGTTCTCCTGCACAGAAGGATTTGATTCTTCCTTTTTTGGACGCGGTTGCAAAAAGAAATGAAAAGCAAGTTGATATTATCGCTGATATTGTAGGTGTATCTAATGAGCAGGTAATGGCGTTGATGAAAATTTCTGATCCAGAACAGAAAGGCATTGTAGCCTATGGACGCGTACCACATGAAAAATGTATAGAGATTGTGAAAACAGCGGATTTTAGCGTACTTTTCCGTGAAAATCTGCGATATGCGAAGGCAGGCTTTTCCACAAAGCTTTCTGAGAGCCTTTCTTTAGGAGTACCAGTGCTCTGTAATAGTGTTGGTGGTGCGGATGAGATTATTCAAGATGGCCAGAATGGTATTAAAGTTGAAGGATGCGATACAAATACCATTATAGCTGCCATTGACCGTATTATTTCACTGAGCGATGGTGAAATTGATGATTTGAAACGTAGTGCCTTGAATACAGGAAAGCATCTTTTCGATGGGTCTGCATATGTGGCGGTGTTAAATGATGCTGTGAATGGGCTGATTTAACTTACGCAGCGAGAGAAGGCGGAAGTGTGATTACAGATAAGATAACAAAGGAGAACGCCGCTAGACTGATTGGCTCAAGGTGGCCGTTGAAGACAGATGCTACAAGGGTTCTCGGATATTCAAGAATAATTGATACGGAAGAGTATGCCGTTTATGAGCGTCCTGTCAAGGCCGATACGGTTGTGGCCGAGTAATATGAGACTGTGGCATCAGGAGCATTTAGGAAGTACGTTAATGTACTATTATGGATTTTTTCATCAGTTCCAAGTGTTCAATGATTATATTTTGCTTCGAAAATAAGAGAGGTTTTTTCTCCGCATGAACAAAAAAGTATTAAAAAAAAAGATACCGGTAGGATTTAAATCGGCGATTGTATATTTGTTTGCGACCGTTTTTACACGTGGACTTGCAATTATTACTACTCCGATTTTTACTCGAATCATGTCCACTGATCAGGTAGGCATGGTGAACCTATATAGTTCATGGTATTCCATGATAACGGTTGTATCGACGCTGGCTCTAACATCAGGTGGATTCTCCATGGCCCTACGAGAGTTTGAAAGTGAGCGAGATCAGTATGTTTCGTCTGTTCTGTCGCTGACTTCTCTCGTTGCTATTGGATTGGTATTTCTATATGCTTTGGCACCGTCTTTCTGGAATAGAATGACGGGACTTCCAACGCATCTTATGATCCTTCTCCTTGTTGGCTTACTGGTTGCTCCCGCTAGAGACTTTTGGTTGTCAAGGCAGAGATTTGAATATCGATATAAACTGTCAGGAGCAGTAACAATTGTTTCTGCTGTAGCTGCATCCGGATTAGCTGTAGTTGCTGTTTTATATGCAAATAGCATAGATTTTAGTGATATTGCTAGCGTAAGACTATTTGCGAATTATTCCATAGTTTATGGTGTTGCCGCAGTTATATGGCTTTCTATTTTCTTAAAGGGTAAGTGCTTTTATTCATCTAAGTATTGGAAGTTTTCGCTTCAGTTGAGTCTACCGCTGATAGGCTATTCTATTGCATCTCAGATTTTAAGTGTTTCTGATCGTCTAATGATAAGCAAAATGGTTGGAAATTCTGCAGTGGGTGTTTACAGTACCTTGTATACTGTTAGTTCGTTGTCATTGATGGTTTGGACTGCGATTAACGCTTCTTTTACACCGTATTTGTACCAAAATATGGAAAAACCGAAAAGCAAAATCAGAAAACTTTCTATGACGATGCTGGAAATGTACTCTTTGGTCGCAATTTTACTTGTGTACCTTGCTCCGGAAATTGTGCGGATTTTGGCGACAGCAGAATACTATAAAGGAATTTATATTATGCCTCCCATTGCAGGCGGTGTATATTTTATTGCAGTGTCAAATTTGTATTCGGATATTCTGGTCTATTTAAAGAAAACGAAAATGATCATGATTTCTTCTGCAATTGCAGCACTGTTGAATGTTGTGTTGAATTATCTCATGATCAATGCATATGGTTACATGGCTGCCGCATATACAACATTGGTTTCCTATATCGTAATGGCAGCATTGTTGTCGATTTGGGCAAATCGTGAGTTCAAGAAAAATGTTACAGCGGTCGATTTTGTGTACGACAATAAAATGATCGCAATCATATCGGTGCTGACGCTTATTATTTCTATGCTGGCAATTTTAATTTATGATTATGCATTTGTACGTTATGCTATTGCAGCTTTGATTTTTACTGTTACAGTGCTGTATGGTGTTCGTTATCTGAAGGCAAACAAGGATATGAAAAACAAGAAGGCATAATCGGAAATAGTAGTGGGAGGATATGGAAAATGAAACTTATCCGAAAAATTACAGAAAGGATAGCTAGAAGAAATCCAATTGAGTACGCACGCAAAATTGGCGTTAAGGTTGGAAACGAGTGCAGATTTACTGGAAATCCTCGTTGGGGAAGTGAGCCGTGGTTGATTTAAGTCGAAAACCATGTACTCCTGTCTGCAGAAGTAAACTTTGTTACACACGACGCAGGCACTTTCTTGTTCCGTGATACGGAGGAATATAAAGATGTGTTTAAATTTGCGCCAATCGTAATCCACGACAACTGCTTTATTGGAATGAGGTCGACTCTATTACCCGGGATTGAAATTGGGCCGAACTCTGTTATTGCAGCAGGAAGCGTTGTAACACGTTCTGTTCCACCTGGAGAAGTCTGGGGGGGACCAGCTCATTTCATAGAAACGACAAAAGAGTATGCTGATAAATGCAAAGAAACCAAATTGCCCTACGATATGCAAGCATACAACACTGATATGAAATCAGAGCTTTTAAGAGTAACACATCAAGCCTATGAATTCTTTAAATAAGAATAGTGCAATAGAAGAAAGAGGAAATAAAATGTCTGCATTTGATAACGCAACCCTTATGATCACTGGTGGTACTGGTTCTTTTGGTTCTACCGTTCTGAAGCACTTCTTGGATTCTGACCTGAAGGAGATTCGTATCTTCTCCCGTGACGAAAAGAAGCAGGACGATATGCGCCATGAGCTTCAGGCCAAGCACCCGGAGAACGCCAAGAAGGTCAAGTTCTACATCGGTGATGTCCGCAACCCCCAGTCTATCCGTGACGCCATGCCCGGCGTTGACTACATCTTCCACGCTGCCGCTCTGAAGCAGGTTCCCTCCTGCGAGTTCTTCCCCATGCAGGCTGTTCAGACCAACATCATCGGTACTGATAACGTCTTGCACGCTGCAATCGACGCAGGCGTTAAGCGTGTCGTCTGCCTGTCTACCGATAAGGCAGCTTATCCCATCAACGCCATGGGCATCTCCAAGGCCATGATGGAACATGTCATCTATGCCAATGCCCGTGTAGCTGCTGAGCGCGGCGGCACCACCATCTGCTGCACTCGTTACGGCAATGTCATGTGCAGCCGTGGTTCCGTCATTCCGCTGTTCATTGACCAGATCAAGGCTGGCAATCCCATCACCATCACCGACCCCAACATGACCCGCTTCCTGATGAATCTGGACGAGGCCGTGGATCTGGTTATGTTCGCATTCCAGCACGCTAACCCCGGCGACCTGTTCATCCAGAAGGCTGATGCCTCTACCATCGGCGATCTGGCTAAGGCTGTCCAGCATCTCTTCGGTGACACTGGCACGAACATTATTGGCACCCGTCACGGCGAGAAGCTGTTCGAGACTCTGATGACCCGTGAGGAGCGTCTGCGCAGCGAGGATATGGGGCATTACTTCCGCGTGTCGGCAGATAACCGTGACCTGAACTACGACAAGTTCGTGGTAAAGGGTGAGGTGCACACCATGGCTGATGAGTCCTACACCAGCCACAACACCGAGCGTCTGGATGTGGAAGGCACCGTCAAGAAGATCCTGACCACCGAGTATGTTCAGAATGCACTGAAGGGCATCCCGAATATCTAAGGAAAAATTGCTGCTGGTTGGAGCCGGTGGTTTCGGGCGCATGGTGGCGGAGCTGGCAATGCTCCAATACGACTGCGCTTTCGTGGACGATGGGCAGCCTGTGGACGCTGAAATCTGCGGCATTCCGGTGGTTGGCGGCCTTGCTGATTTGCCGGAGCTGCGGAAGGAGTACGGTTTGCTGGTGGTGGGTATCGGCAACAATCGATTCCGGGCACAGATGTATGAGAAAGAAAAAACACTTGGCTATGGGTTCCCCAACATCATTGCTCCCAGTGTCTACATCAGTCCATATGCCAAGTTGGAATGTGGTTGTGTGGTACTGCAAAATGCCTGCGTCCAGAACGGCGCATCCGTAGGCGATGGTGTTTTGCTGAATGCCGGAACGGAAATCCATTGTGATGCAGCGGTAGGGGACTACGCTTTGATTTACACCAACAGCGTTGATCGCACCGGCGCAACGGTGGGAAACTTTGCCCGCATCGGCAGCAATGTTACCGTCTGCAACCATGCAGCCGTGCCGGACGGAGCAGATATTCCGGACTGCACCGCAGTACATTAAAGAGGCGAAAGAATGAACATTCTAGTCACAGGTGCCAAGGGTATGGTGGGAACCGCCCTTTGTAACAACCTGAAAAACATCCGCGATGGGAAAAACAAGACCCGTCCGGCACTGGATATTAAAGAAATCTACGAGTATGATCTGGATTCTACCTCGGAGGAACTTGACGAGTACTGCCAGAAGGCAGACTTCGTGTTCAATCTGGCAGGGGTAAATCGTCCGGAAAACCCGGAGGATTTCATGAAGGGCAACTTCGGCTTTGCATTTGACCTGCTGAACTGCTTGAAAAAGCACAACAACAAGGCAACAATTATGCTGTCCTCCTCCATCCAGGCCACTCTGGCTGGGCGCTTTGGCAACAGCGAGTATGGTCGGAGCAAAAAGGCGGGCGAGGAGCTGTTCTTCGACTACGCCAAGGAAACCGGCGCAAAGGTTGCCGTCTACCGCTTTGTGAACCTGATGGGACACAGCCGTCCCAAGTACAACAGTGCCGTCAGCACCTTCTGCTGGGCGGTTGCCAATGACGAGCCCTTCACCGTTAATGACCGCAGTACCGAGTTGGAACTGCTGTACATCGATGACCTGGTAGAAGGGATGTTCGACCTGCTGGACGGCAAGGAGCAGCACTGTGAATTTGACGGTGTGGAGACTGTTCTGCAAGCAGATGGACGTTACTGTTGCGTCCCCGTGACCCACAAGGTCACGCTGGGGGAGATTGTGGATCTGTTGCAAGAGTTCAAGGCACAGCCGACTACGCTCATGATGCCGAAAATGCCGGACGGCTCCTTTGCCAAGAAGCTTTACTCCCTATACCTGACCTATCTGCCCACAGACAAATTTAAGTACGCTCTGAAAATGAACGTGGATAACCGTGGCTCTTTCACCGAGCTGGTACACACCGTCGATTGCGGGCAGGTGAGCATCAATATCAGTAAGCCCGGCATCACCAAGGGACAGCACTGGCACAATTCCAAGTGGGAACTGTTCATCGTGGTGGCAGGTCACGGCCTGATTCAGGAACGTAACATCAACACCGGGGAAACGGTAGAGTTTGAGGTTTCCGGAGACAAGATCGAGGCTGTCCACATGATTCCCGGCTGGACCCACAACATCATTAACCTGTCGGAGATGGAGAATCTTGTGACGGTGATGACCTGCAACGAGATTTTCAACCCAAACCACCCGGACACTTTCTTCGAGCCGGTGTAAGAGAAGATACTGGTTGACGTTAGGAGGTTTTTATGGAACACAATTTTAAATGGAAAAACGACGGGCGTACCAAGGTCATGATTGGCTGTGGCACCCGTCCGGAGATTATTCGTCTTGCAGCTGTCATCAAGCGCTGCCGGGAATATTTTGACTGCTGCGTGGTCTATTACAATCAAAACTGGGACAGAAACCTCTCCACCGTATTCTGGGAGGATTTCGAGCTGAAAAACACCTTCGGGGAGTATGGTCCGGACATTCTGGTGCCCGTGGTTGGCGAGAATCTGGGTGTGACCTGCGGTAACATTCTGGGGCGCAGCTATGAGCTGCTCAGCGAATTGCAGCCGGAGGGCTATCTGGTGCTGGGCGATACCAACTCCTGCCTGTCTGCCATCTCTGCGAAGCGGCTACACATTCCTTTGTTTCACATGGAGGCCGGCAACCGCTGCAAGGATGAGTGCCTGCCCGAGGAGACCAATCGCCGCATCGTGGATGTGATTTCTGACGTGAATATGTGCTATTCCGAGTTCGCCCGGAAGTATCTGGCAGATACCGGCCTGCCCAAGGAGCGCACCTACCAGACCGGTTCTCCCATGGCGGAGGTGCTGCACATGAATCTGGAGAAAATCCAGAAAAGCGATGTGTTAGAGCGTCTGGGACTGGAGAAGGACAAGTACATTCTGCTGTCCGCCCACCGTGAGGAGAACATCGACTCTGAAAAGAACTTCCTGAGCCTGTTCACCGCTATCAACGCACTGGCAGAAAAGTACGATATGCCCATTCTCTACTCCTGCCATCCTCGCAGCAAGCACCGTCTGGAAAAGAGCGGCTTCCAGCTGGACCCTCGTGTCCGGGTCAACGAGCCGCTGGGCTTCAACGACTACAACAAGCTGCAGATGAACGCGCTGGCAATCGTCTCCGACTCCGGCACTCTGCCAGAGGAGAGCAGCTTCTATCTGTCCATCGGTCATCCCATCGCCGCCGTGTGCATCCGTACCAGTACGGAACGTCCCGAGGCACTGGAAGCCGGCGACTTCATTCTGGCTGGTATTACCACCCGGGAATTGCTCAACGCTACTGATATGGCGATCGAGATGAAGCAGAAGGGTGTTCTGGGCAAGCCCTGCCCCGACTATGTGGACGAGACCGTGTCCATGAAGGTGGTTCGTATCATTCAGGGTTATGTAAACGTAGTTAATAAGATGGTGTGGAGAAAAGGGTAAGTGTGAAAAAGATGAGTAAAACAGTATTCATCACCGGTTCATCCGGTTTTATCGGCTCTAACCTTGCCAAGCGTATTCTGACCACTGAGCCGGATACCAAGGTTATCGGCCTGGACAACATGAACGATTATTATGATGTTCGCATCAAAGAAGCTCGCCTTGAGGAGCTTCAGAAATTTGAAAACTATACCTTTATAAAAGGAAATCTTGCAGACAAGGCACTTATCAACAGCATTTTTGAGCAATATCACCCGGATATTGTGGTCAATCTGGGTGCTCAGGCAGGTGTGCGTTACTCCATCACCAACCCGGATGCCTACATTGAGAGCAACATGATTGGCTTCTACAACATTCTGGAAGCCTGCCGTCATTATCCGGTGGAGCATCTGGTGTACGCATCCTCCAGCTCCGTCTATGGCAGCAACAAGAAGGTGCCCTACTCCACCGATGACAAAGTGGACAACCCGGTGTCTCTGTATGCAGCGACCAAGAAGTCTAATGAGCTGATGGCACACGCCTACTCCAAACTCTACAATATCCCCTCCACCGGCCTGCGATTCTTTACCGTGTATGGACCTGCCGGTCGTCCGGACATGGCATATTTCGGCTTCACCAACAAATTGGTGAACGGCGAAACCATCAAGATTTTCAACTACGGAAACTGCAAGCGGGACTTTACCTATGTGGATGACATCGTGGAAGGTGTTGTCCGTGTGATGGCGAAAGCTCCTGAAAAGAAGAATGGCGAGGATGGTTTGCCCATTCCGCCCTATGCAGTCTACAATATCGGCAACTCCAACCCGGAGAACCTGCTGGACTTTGTGCAGATCCTGTCGGAGGAGCTGGTGCGTGCCGGTGTACTCCCTGCGGACTATGACTTTGAGGCCCACAAAGAGCTGGTGCCCATGCAGCCCGGTGATGTGCCGGTGACCTTTGCTGACACGGAGCCCCTGGAACGTGATTTCGGCTTTAAGCCCCACACTCCGCTACGGGAGGGCCTGCGGAAGTTTGCTCAGTGGTATAAAGAGTTTTATATGGGAGCGTAAATGATGAAGAATACGATTTTGCTATTGGATAAAGAGAGATATCTCGGGGGGGGGTACCGAAATTTCAGGTTTGGTATCGAAGATCGCAGGGTGTTCGAAATCCCTTAATAAAAAAGCTATGCAGGAAAATATTTAATCGGTATCGATCCAAACGATATATTGAACTTGATGCTGAAACTCAGATAGGTGCGGGCTTATATTTTGGACATGCGTATTGCATAACAATCAACCCGAAAGCCATTCTGGGTAGGAATATAAATATACATAAAGGCGTTACAATTGGTCAGGAAAACCGTGGAAAGCGCATGGGTACACCTGTAATTGGAGATAAGGTTTGGATTGGCGTAAATGCTACGATTGTTGGTGCAATCAAAATCGGAAACGATGTTTTAATTGCACCGAACGCTTATGTGAATTGCGATGTTCCAGATCATTCAATCGTTTTTGGAAATCCCTGCATTATTAAGCATAGAGATAATGCAACGGAAGGGTATATCAATAGGACTATCTGATTTAAATCGGGAGGATAGAACATTATGAAAATTGCAGTTGCTGGTACCGGCTATGTCGGTTTGTCCATTGCTACGCTGCTATCGCAGCATCATGAGGTCATGGCAGTAGATATTATCCCGGGAAAAGTTGACCTTATCAATCATAAGAAGTCTCCGATTCGGGACGAGTACATTGAAAAGTATCTGGCAGAAAAGAACTTAAATCTGACCGCCACACTTGATGCTGAAGCCGCCTACAAAGATGCGGATTTTGTTGTCATTGCAGCACCTACCAACTATGACAGTAAGAAAAACTTCTTTGATACTTCTGCAGTAGAAGCTGTCATCAAGCTGGTGATCCAGTATAATCCTGATGCCATCATGGTCATCAAGTCCACGATTCCGGTCGGATTCACGGCTTCTGTGCGTGAAAAGTACCATTGCGACAACATCATTTTCAGCCCGGAGTTCCTGCGGGAGTCTAAAGCTCTGTACGACAATTTGTACCCGAGCCGTATCATTGTGGGTACTGATGTGGATAACGCTCGCCTGGTGAAGGCTGCCAACACCTTTGCAGGTCTGCTTCAGGAAGGTGCAATCAAGGAGAATATCGACACCCTGATCATGGGCTTTACGGAAGCCGAGGCTGTTAAGTTGTTTGCCAACACTTATCTGGCTCTGCGTGTCAGCTATTTCAACGAGCTGGATACCTATGCGGAGATGAAGGGACTGAATACGCAGCAAATTATCAAGGGTGTGTGCCTTGATCCTCGTATTGGTGATCAGTACAACAACCCAAGCTTTGGCTACGGCGGTTACTGCTTGCCCAAGGACACCAAGCAGCTTCTGGCCAATTACGCTGATGTGCCGGAGAACCTGATTGAAGCAATCGTGGAGTCTAACCGTACCCGAAAAGACTACATTGCTGACCGTGTGCTGGAGATCGCTGGCGCATATGAAGCAAACGAGGCTTATGATCCTAGCAAGGAACACAATGTGGTGGTTGGCGTATACCGCCTGACCATGAAATCTAACTCTGATAACTTCCGCCAGAGCTCTATTCAGGGCGTTATGAAGCGTATCAAGGCTAAAGGCGCAACGGTCATCATCTACGAGCCGACTCTGGAGAATGGTTCTACCTTCTTCGGCAGCGAAGTTGTGAATGACCTTGAAGAATTCAAAAACCGCAGCCAAGCCATCATTGCCAACCGCTATGATAGCTGCTTGGATGATGTGCAGGACAAGGTCTACACCCGCGACCTGTTCCGCAGAGACTAATACTTATTGCAGCCATGTGTTCAGCTACATGGCTGTGCTGCTCAAATATGCTACCTCTCCGTGGTGAGCAGCAGGCAACGAGAGTTCCCTCTCGGCTAAAGCATATATTCGTCAATTCACTCTTTGGATGAGGAAAAGCTATAATGGGGAAGTATTTTGGAACCGATGGCTTCCGTGGCGAAGCTGGGATCACGCTGACCGCTGACCACGCCTACAAGGTTGGTCGTTTTCTGGGCTGGTACTACAACGCACTGCGTGAGCGTAACGGCAACAACGAGCCTGCCCGCATTGTGATTGGTAAGGACACCCGCCGCAGCTCTTATATGTTCGAGTACAGTCTGGTTGCAGGTCTGACGGCCTCCGGCGCAGACGCCTATCTGCTGCACGTCACCACGACGCCCTCTGTGGCCTACATCGCCCGCGTGGACGACTTTGACTGCGGCATCATGATCTCGGCCAGCCACAACCCCTACTATGACAACGGCATCAAGCTGATCGACTGCTATGGCGAGAAGATGCCCGAGGAGATCTTGCTGTTAGTCGAGGATTACATTGACGGTAAGCTCCACGTGTTCGATAAGGACTGGCCGGAGCTGCCTTTCGCTCACCGGGAACACATCGGCTGCACTGTGGACTATGTGTCCGGCCGCAACCGCTATATGGGCTACCTGATCAGCCTCGGAATCTATTCCTTCAAGGGCGTCAAGGTTGGTCTGGACTGCGCCAACGGCAGTTCCTGGAATATTGCCAAGTCTGTGTTCGATGCGCTGGGAGCTGATACCTACGTCATCAATGCACAGCCTAACGGTACGAATATCAACAACAATGCAGGTTCCACCCACATCGAGGGCTTGCAGAAGTTCGTGGTAGAGAAGGGGCTGGACATCGGTTTTGCCTATGACGGCGATGCTGACCGTTGCCTGTGTGTGGATGAAAAGGGCAATGTCATCACTGGCGACCACATTCTGTACATCTACGGCTGCTACATGAAGGAGCGTGGCAAGCTGCTGACTAACACTGTGGTCACCACGGTCATGTCCAACTTTGGTCTGTACAAGGCCTTTGACGAGCAGGGCATCGGCTATGCAAAGACCGCTGTGGGCGACAAGTACGTCTATGAGTACATGGCTAAGAACGGCTGCCGTATCGGCGGTGAGCAGAGTGGTCATATTATCTTCAGCAAGTACGCCAGCACCGGTGACGGCATCTTGACCAGTCTCAAGATGATGGAAGTCATGCTGGCCAAAAAGATGCCCATGAGCAAGCTGGCTGAGCCTCTGAAGATCTACCCGCAGGTTCTGGAAAATGTCCGTGTGACCGATAAGAAGGCTGCACAGGACGATGCTGCCGTGCAGGAAGCTGTGTCTAAGGTTGCCGAGGCACTGGGCGACACTGGTCGCATCCTCGTTCGCGAGTCTGGCACTGAGCCGGTCGTCCGTGTCATGGTGGAAGCACCGGATCATGACACCTGCCAGAAGTATGTGTCTCAGGTTGTGGAGACTATCAAGAGCCGGGGTTACGGAGTTTGAGAGAAGAATTCTGATTTTGTCATCTTTGCTCAGATATTCTTTGAGACCTTCTCACTCCTGAACTAATCGATTCTAATGCAAGAAAATTTGCCTCTTGTACATGTTTTATATCACGAGGTGGAATGATATGAGAATTGGAAATGAAATCGTTACAGCATCTGCACTAGGAAAAAGGCGACGGATGTTTAGGATTTTTGGTGATAAAGGAAAGTGTATTGTTGTTCCTTTGGACGACAACTTAATATCAAAGTACAATGAAGGATTAAAAAATTTACACGACAAAATAAAAGATATACAACAAGCAAAGCCTAATGGAGTACTTTGTTATTTAGGGACGGCTTCTATTATAGATAAATACGAAGTTCCAATTATATTGAACTTAACTGCTAGTACAGAATATAAAACACACACAAAAAAGATATTGGTTTCAACTATAGAACAGGCCATTGCAATAGATGCAGCTGCGGTTGCAGTACATATTAATGTTTCTAGTAGCTATGAATCAATAATGCTGGAGAATCTTGGAGCCGTTTCGGAAGTTTGTCAGAAGTATGGTATGCCGTTGTTGGTAATTGTGTATCCAAGAACTGAACATGCGGGGAAAGATTATAATTATGAAGATTTAAAAAAGGAGAATGAAGCAGAGTATACTAAACTTGTTTGCCACTGTGTTAGAATCGCATTTGAGTTAGGTGCAGATATTATAAAGACACAATTTACAGGTTCGGCGGAATCGTTTAGTAAAGTAGTTGGAGCAGCTAATGGGACTCCTGTTTTGATTGCGGGAGGAAAGATGAAGGATGAAAATGAGCTTTACGCAATGGTAAGTGATTCAATTAAGGCGGGCGGTGCAGGTGTTAGTATAGGGAGAAATGTATTTAACAGAGAAGATTCGTTGGAAGTGATTGAAAGGCTACGCAAGATAGTATTTGACTGAGGAGAAAACATGGGAACAAATAATTTTTTGACGATATCATCAAAGTGGGAGTACGTCTTGCCTCCTTCAAGACCTACTGTTTATGAGTTGCAAAGGATAGAAGGTACCGTGTCACTCTTTGACAAGAAAAAACCGGTTGCCGTTCTAGGAAGTACAATTGAGTTTCGTACGCTGCTTAACAGATTAGGATTTCAAGATATTTATATTTATAATAAAAACTTACTAAATTTCTGATTATCTTTTCATAAGTTGGTAAATGCCGATATAT
>ERZ791858.323-NODE-323-length-49734-cov-8.963486_pt1 | contig 49734 bp, 39 predicted proteins | sample MGYA00510284_ERZ791858 | MGnify/ENA primary metagenome ERZ791858 (study PRJEB30046, sample SAMN00792077) | human gut metagenome | study: EMG produced TPA metagenomics assembly of the A metagenome-wide association study of gut microbiota in type 2... | reverse complement strand
GCTGCCGGTTAGGAAAATTCCGCATCTGATGGATGCGGAATTTTTTTGTGTCAGCGGTTCGCTGACAGAAAGAAGGGGCTGTTGCGTCTGCAACAGCCCCTTCTTTCAATTATTCAGCAAATACCCTTTCAGCGCTTCACACAGCTCCATCCCCAACGTATTGGGACTCAATGGATACCAGGACTGGTCTTCCACTTTTTGCTTTCCCGTTTCATTCCCCAGCCCGTTGTAGGTGTACTGGACCAGATCGGATACCACACGCAGCCGTACGTCGTATTTGCTCTGGAGCAGGATGGTCCGGGTGGCGGTGCCCATGGCTCCTTTTCGCACCCATTTGTTCCAGATGGTCAGGATCCCGGTCTTTTCGTCGTACTGGATACTCCGGGAATCATAGTACACATCATAGCTGCTGTTGCTGCCCACCAGGGTCCAGGCCGCAGCTTCTTCCGTAGGAGGGGTGGGCAGGGCTTCCTCTGTCTTTTTTCCAGAGGGTGCAGGCTGCTTTGTATCATTTGCAACAGTAACTGCTGCTTTCGGCGAATCCTTTTTCTCTTCCTGGGCAAAAAGCAGGGAAGGAACCGACAGCAGAGAAACAAATAATAAAGGAAAGAACAGAGATTTTTTCATAATGTACACCCTTTCTGGTAAATCCATGGAACTATTGTACCACATCGTGTTATACTATAGATAGTTTAACTGATGGATTAATTTGAAAACTTTTCTAAAGGAGGGACGCCTCATGAAAATCACCTTCCTGGGAGCAGACAAAATTGTCACCGGGTCCTGTCACCTGCTGGAAGTGAACGGAAAGAAGATCCTGCTGGACTGCGGCATGTTCCAGGGACCCAAGCTGATCCGGGAACTGAACCGGAAACCCTTCTCCTTCAACCCGGGAGAAATCGACGCGGTGATCCTCAGCCATGCCCATATCGACCACAGCGGCCTTCTGCCCAAACTGATCAAGGAAGGGTTCAAGGGGTTCATCCATTGCACCCCGGTTACCGAAGAACTGTGCCAGATCCTGCTCCCTGACTGCGGACACATCCAGGAATCCGATGCGGAAATCGCCACCCGGAAAGGCCTCCGGGCCGGGAAATCCGTAGTGGAACCTCTCTATACCGCCGATGACGCCTACCTGGCCCTGAAACATTTCATCACCCACGATTACGATGAAGACGTGGAACTGTATCCGGGGATCACCTTCCGGTTCCGGGTGGCCGGCCATATTCTGGGCAGCGCCCTGGTGAACCTGATGATCGAAGAGAACGGGAAGAAGACCAAGCTGATCTTCACTGGGGACGTGGGCCAGCCCAATGTGCCCATCCTGGACGATCCTCATCAGATTTCCGGCGCCGATTTCATCATCACCGAATCCACTTACGGGAACCGGCTCCATGAACAGATCGACCGGGAAAAGGAACTGTGCGACGTGATGAAGGAAGCCCTCAGCAGGGGAGGCAACGTGATCATCCCCGCCTTTGCCGTAGGCCGTACCCAGGTGATGCTCTACTACTTCCAAAAACTCATGCACAGCGGCCAGCTGCCGGTGGTCCCCATTATGGTGGACAGCCCCATGGCCATCAAGGCCACCCAGGTGATGCAGTTCAACCCGGAAGAATACGATGAGGAAGCCCGGACCATTTTCCGGCAGCAGAAGGGGAAACTCATCGACATGCCCAATGTGAAGTATACGGAGACCCCGGCGGAATCCAAGGCCATCAACGACATGCCCAGCCCCATGATCATCATCTCCGCCAGCGGCATGGCCGATGCAGGCCGTGTGCTCCACCATCTGAAACACAACCTGTGGCGGAAGGATTCTTCCGTGATCTTTGCCGGGTACCAGGCGGAAGGCAGCCTGGGCCGGCGGCTCATCGACGGGGCCAAAAAGGTGAAGATCATGGGCGAAGACATTGTGGTGGGGGCCAAGATCTACAACCTGAGCGGTTTTTCCGCCCATGCGGACCGGAACCAGATGCTGGCCCTGTACAAGGGTATGGAGGAAAAGCCCAAGGCCTTCTTCGTGGTCCACGGGGAATACGATGCCGCCAGCTCCTTTGCCCACCTGCTGAATACGGAACTGGGCTGCGCCACCTACATCCCCAACTTCGGTGATTCCGCCATCATCGACGGCACCGACTGGCGGATCGAGGAAACCAAGGTGATCACCAGCGAACCGGCCATCCAGAACATGCGGGATTACCTGCGGAACTTCGAAAAGGATTATCTGGTGTACAAGGGCCGTCTGGAACAGCTCATCACCCACGATCCCCGTCGGATCCCCGATATCCGGGCCAAGATGGACAAGATCCGCAAATACATTGACGATGTGATGAAAACATTGTGACAGTATTTGACATCCAGAGGGGAAAAGAATATAATAGGAAAGTCGAAATGATGCAGTTTACTTTGAGGATGCTTCCAGACAAGCATCCTCTTGATTTATCTGGAAATAAGAGGGGATTGGGCTTTTATGATTAGAAATGATTTGCGTAACATTGCCATCATCGCTCACGTCGACCACGGTAAGACTACCCTGGTGGATGCCATGCTGAAGCAGAGCGGTGTATTCCGGGCCAACCAGCAGGTGCAGGAACGGGTCATGGACTCCAACGATCAGGAAAGAGAACGTGGGATCACCATCCTGGCCAAGAATACTTCCGTTATGCACGATGGCTGCAAGATCAACATCCTGGACACTCCGGGCCATGCTGACTTCGGCGGCGAAGTGGAACGGGTGCTGAACATGGTGGACGGCGTACTGCTGCTGGTAGACGCTTATGAAGGCCCCATGCCCCAGACCAAATACGTACTGCGGAAAGCCCTGGAACATCATCTGAAACCGGTGGTGGTCATCAACAAAATCGACCGTCCGGATCAGCGGGTGGAAGAAGTGGTGGACGAAGTCCTGGACCTGTTCATCGAACTGAACGCCAACGACGACCAGCTGGATTTCCCGGTGGTCTATGCCTCCGCCAAGAAGGGCATTGCCAAGCTGTCCATGGATGACGAAAGCGACAACCTGGAACCTCTGTTCCGCACCATCATCAAAAGCATCCCCGCTCCTGACGTGGATGTGGATGCGCCGCTTCAGATGCTGGTCAACACCCTGGACCACGATGACTATGTGGGCCGGATCGTGGTGGGCCGTGTGGTCCGCGGCACCATCAAGAACGGCCAGAACGTGTGCCTGATGCATGATGACAAGCGCACCACCCAGAAGATCGGCCGTCTGTACACCTACGAAGGGCTGAAACGAGTGGAAGTGCCTGAAGCCAAAGCCGGGGACATCATTGCCCTGATCGGCCTGAGCACTGCTGAAATCGGCGACACCATTGCCGATGTGGACAATCCGGAACAGCTCCAGGGGATCAAGGTGGACGAACCCACCCTGTCCATGACCTTCTCCGTCAACGACAGCCCCTTTGCCGGCCAGGAAGGGGACTTCATCACCAGCCGCCATCTCCGTGACCGTCTGTACAAAGAAGTGGAAACCAACGTTTCCATGAAAGTGGAAGACACCGACAGCGCCGATACCTTCAAGGTGTCCGGCCGTGGGGAACTGCATCTGTCCGTGCTCATCGAAGCCATGCGCCGGGAAGGGTTCGAACTCCAGGTAGGGAAACCCACCGTAATCATGCACCGGGATGAAAACGGCAAGCTGCTGGAACCTATGGAAGCACTGACCATCGAAGTGCCCCAGGATTTCATGGGCCCTGTGATGGAAGGGCTGGGGATCCGGAAGGCTGAACTCCAGAACATGACCGAAGTGGCTGGCTACCTGCGGATGGACTTCATCATCCCTGCCCGGGGCCTGATCGGTTTCCGGAACCAGTTCCTCACCGATACCAAAGGCAACGGGATCATGAACCACGTGTTCGCTGGCTGGGGTGCCTACAAGGGCGATATCCCGGGCCGTACCCGGGGCAGCCTGGTGGCTTTCGAAGCCGGTACCACCACGGCTTACGGCATTGATAAATGCCAGGCCAGAGGCACCATGTACGTGAACCCTGGTGAAGAAGTGTACGAAGGGGAAATCGTCGGCGAAAACAGCCGGGAAGACGATATGGACGTGAACCCCTGCAAGAAGAAACACGTATCCAACATGCGTGCCGCCGGGAGCGACGACGCCGTCCGTCTGGTTCCGCCCCAGACCTTCTCTCTGGAAGGGGCCCTGGAACACATCAACGACGACGAAACCGTTGAAGTCACCCCCAAGAGCATCCGCATGAGAAAGAAGATCCTGTCCCGTCAGGAACGCTCCCGTCAAAGAGCACGGAACGCACGGGCATAAGAATAAGAGGGACTGCTGCATTTGCAGCAGCCCCTCTTTTTTGCTTTCTCTTCCATTTTGGTGTAAAATAAAGAAATACAAAGAAGGGAGGGATGTGCTCATGTTTGCCAGTTTCAAATCGTCCAGATCTTCTGTATCCAGAACTCCGGCAGGGGAAAGTGAGAATCCCGGACTGACGCTCCTGGACACGCCCAACCTGGATCTGTGTCTGCGGACACCGGCCAGCCTGGAGGAAATCGTTGCCTACGGCAAGCTGATCCTGGAAGGAAAGGGCCTCCTTATGTGTCTCAACGACCTGCCGGAACCGGACAAGATCCGGGCTCAGGACTACCTGGCCGGCGTAGCCTACACCATCGGAGCCACAGAAACCGAAGTCTCCCCGGAAGTGACCATGTATCTGCCGGGAGAAGTGAATACCATCAGAGGATAAGTCATTGACAATTGACCATTGACGGGGGCTGCAGCGCAGCCCCCTTTTTTAAAGGAGCACCCATGAACCAATTCGTCCATTTACATACCCATACCCAATACAGCCTCCTGGATGGGTCCTGCCGGATCCCGGAACTGGTCCAGTATGCCAGGGAGCTGGGGATGCCGGCCCTGGCCATTACGGACCATGGGGTCATGTACGGGGTCATTGAATTCTATCAGGAATGTGAGAAAGCCGGGATCAAACCCATCATCGGCTGCGAAGTGTACATCACTTCCGGATCCCATCTGGACAAAAGCCTGGAAACCCGGAGCAAACTGTACCATCTGATCCTTCTGGCGGAAAACCAGACCGGCTACCAGAACCTGATGAAGCTGGTGTCTATTGGGGAAGTGGAAGGGTTCTACTACAAGCCCCGGATCGACAAGGACGTGCTCCGCCAGTACAGCGAGGGGCTCATCTGCCTGTCCGCCTGCATCGCCGGGGAAGTGCCCCGTCACATCCTCCGGGGAGAACTGGAAACCGCCGAAAAGACCATGCTGGAATACCTGGACATTTTCGGCCGGGACAACTATTTCCTGGAGATCCAGAACCACGGGCTTCCGGAAGAAGCCACCGTCCGCCAGGAACTCCACCGGCTGGCCAAAAAGCACAACATCCGGCTGGTGGCCACCAACGACCTTCACTATATCCACAAGGAAGACGCCGCCGGCCAGGACATCCTCCTGTGCATCCAGACCAACGCCCGGTACCTGGACCCTCAGCGGATGCGGTTCAACAACGATTCCTACTACCTGAAGAGCCGGGAAGAGATGGAAGCCCTGTTCCCGGAAGACCAGGAAGCCCTGGACAACACCCTGGAAATCGCCCGGCGTTGCAATGTGAAGCTGGAATTCGGCCATCTGCTCCTGCCGGAATTCCCTCTGCCTCCCGGGGAGACCATGGACGGCTACCTGCGGAAACTGTGCGAAGAGGGTTTTCCCTCCCGGTACCCGGATGACGACGGCACCGCCCGGAAACGGATGGAATACGAACTGGGAATCATCAAACAGATGGGCTATTCCGGTTACTTCCTCATTGTGTGGGATTTCATCAACTACAGCCGCCGCCACGACATCCCGGTGGGCCCAGGCAGAGGCAGCGCCGCCGGCAGTATCGTGGCCTACCTTACCGGCATCACCAGCATCGACCCGCTGAAGTACAACCTGATCTTTGAACGTTTCCTGAACCCGGAACGGGTGAGCATGCCCGATATCGATACGGATATCTGCTACGTGAAGCGCCACCTGGTGGTGGACTACCTGGCCCGGAAATACGGGGAAAGCCACGTGGCCCAGATCATCACCTTCGGGACCCTGGCCGCCAAAGCCGCCATCAAGGACGTGGGCCGGGCCATGGACATTCCTCTCAACGTGGTGAACCAGGTGAACAAACTGATCCCCAACACCCCGGGCACCACCCTGAAAGGGGCCCTGGAAGGGAGCCGGGAGCTCCGGGAACTCCGGGACCAGGATCCCAACATCGCCCAGCTGCTGGATTTTGCCCAGAAAGTGGAAGGGATGCCCCGGCACACCTCCACCCATGCGGCAGGAGTGGTGATCACCCCGGGGGAACTGACGGACTATGTGCCCCTCCAGATCACTTCCAGCAGCGACGACGAGCATGAATACATCTGCACCCAGTACGACAAGGACCGGTCTGAAAGCCTGGGGCTGCTGAAGATGGATCTTCTGGGTCTCCGGACCCTGACCGTCATCGACGATGCCCTGAAGATGATCAAACGGAACCAGGGGGTGGAGGTGGATATCCGGCACATCGACCTCCACGATCCCAAAACCTGCAAAATGCTCTGTATCGGGGATACAGCAGCGGTGTTCCAGATGGAAAGCGACGGCATGACCCGGCTTATGAAACAGCTGGCCCCGGAAGGCTTCGAAGACCTGATCCCCCTGGTGGCCCTGTACCGGCCCGGTCCCTTGGGCAGCGGCATGGCTGAAGACTTCATTGCCGGCCGGCACGGCAGACGCACCGCCCAGGTGCTCCATCCGCTTATGGAGCCCATTGTGGCGGATACCTACGGGGTCATCCTGTACCAGGAACAGGTGATGCAGATCGTATCCGCCCTGGGGGGCTTCACCCTGGGGGAAGCAGACATTCTCCGCCGGGCCATGGGGAAAAAGAAGGCCAAGCTCCTGGATTCCATGAAGGAAAAATTCCTGAAGGGAGCCCAGAAGCTCCACGGCATCAGCCGGGAACTGGGCGATAAGATCTTCGCCCTTCTGCAGCACTTCGCCGGCTACGGGTTCAACAAATCCCATTCCGCCGCCTATGCCCTGGTGGCCTATGAGACCGCCTGGCTGAAGGCCAACTACCCGGTGGAATACATGGCCGCCTTCCTGAACAGCATCATCACCGTGGCGGACAAGGTCAGCTGGTACATCGGAGTGTGCCGGGACATGGGCATCCAGGTGCTGCCTCCGGACATCAACACCAGTGAAGCCGGGTTCTCCGTGGACGGCCATACCATCCGGTTCGGCCTGGGGGCCATCAAAAGCGTAGGGGATGCGGCCGTGTCCGTGATCCTGGAGGAACGGGCGAAACGGGGGCCCTTCAAGGACTTCTTCGATTTTACCCGCCGGGTTGATCTGTCCAAGGTGAACAAGCGGGTGGTGGAAGCCCTGATCAAAAGCGGTTCCATGAACGGATTCGGCCTGCGCCGGAGCCAGCTGCTGGCCATTATGGACCCGGCCCTGGAAGCGGCGGCCAGTGAACAGCGGGACCGGATCACCGGCCAGCTGGGGCTTTTCGGGGAGGAGGACATTGCCAGTGCCAACACCATCCCCATCCCCAACCTGCCGGAAATCCCCAAAGAGGAGATCCTCCGGCTGGAACGGGAACTGATCGGGTTCTATGTGACCGGGCACCCTCTGGATGCCTACCGGAATGCCCTCCGGCGGCTGACGCCGCTCATCCGGTGCAGCGAGGAAAATTACAAGGACGGGGAACGGATCGCCGTAGGGGGCATCATCACCGATCTCCGGCTCCGGTCCACCAGGAACGGGGACCGGATGGCCTCCTTTGTGCTGGAAGATCTGACCGGCAGCCTGGACGTGATCGCCTTTCCCCGGGCTTACGCCGCCAGCCGGGCCAACATCGACAAGGATCGGATCGTCATGGTCCAGGGGGTCTTGAAGCTGGACGAGGAACAGGCCCGGATCTTTGCCAACAAAGTGGAGCCCCTCCAGGAGGCGGCCAAAGAAGTCCATCTCCATATCGGCCCAGGGAAGAACACCCAGGCCGTTCAGCAGCAGCTGGGAGGGATCTTCGCCGCCTTCCACGGAAAGAACCCGGTGTACCTCCACGTGGCGGACACCAAAAAGGTCATCCGTACCAATCCCAGGTTCTGGGTGGACCTGGATGCCCCTGGCTTCTCCGAGGCCATAGAGCGGGTGCTGGGGAAGGGGAGTATGGAATTGTAGGGTGTTGCCTGGGCACCCCCCTTTTTTTTCATAAGCAATCCCTTATATTCACGGAAAAACCTCAATTATTTGTCCCACAATTCTGTAGAAATTTCTGTTACAGAACTTGCGTAGAATTATTCGTCAATTTAGAATTAAAGAGAAAAATGAAGAAAATCGTACTATACCGATTGTATACAGGAGTTTACAAAATTTGAAAGGCTAGTCTGACAAGTCCATGCAATCCCTTGCATACCGGGAACACACGTGTTACAATGGGGCTGTGTGGTTTTGAACTATATGATTTTTAGGAGGTCGCTTTGTAATGAACATCGTTGTATGTGTTAAACAGGTACCGGATACCGCTGAAATGAAGATCGATCCGGTTACCAACAACCTCGTCAGAGATGGTGTAACCAATATTATGAACCCCTATGACCAGTATGCTCTGGAAACGGCTCTGCAGCTGAAAGACGAACTGGGTGCTCATGTAACTGTCATCACCATGGGGCCGCCCCATGCTGAATCCGTCCTGAGAGACTGCCTGGCTGTTGGCGCTGATGAAGCCAAACTGGTCAGCGACAGAGCTTTCGGCGGTGCTGATACCCTGGCTACTTCCGCAGCCATGGCCAACACCATCAAACATTTCGGCATTCCTGATCTGATCCTCTGCGGCCGTCAGGCAATTGATGGGGATACTGCCCAGGTTGGTCCTGAAATCGCTGAACATCTGGATCTTCCCCAGGTTACCGCTGCTCTGAAGGTTCAGGTCAAAGATGACACCGTCGTGGTTGACAGAGACAACGAACAGATGTCCATGACCTTCACCATGAAGATGCCCTGCGTAGTAACCGTAATGCGCAGCAAGGATCTTCGTTTTGCCAGCATCAGAGGCAAAATGAAAGCCAGAAAGGCTGAAATCCCTGTTTACACTGCCGCTGCCCTGGAAATCCCTCTGGACATCATCGGCAAGGCCGGCTCTCCGACTCAGGTTATGAAGAGCTTCACTCCGAAAGTGACCCAGGTACACGGCGAAATCTTCGACGATGAAGATCCTGCTGTTGCAGTCGATAAGTTGGTTAACAAACTGATCGAAGACAAGATTATTACGAAGTGAGGTTGGGTATAAATGGCTAACACGAAAGGTTTAAAGACCGGTAACGAAAAAGATTTATGGGTCTATGTTGAACATTACAAAGGCGAACCTGTCCATGTTGTATATGAACTGCTGGGTGAATGCCGGAAACTGGCTGACAAATGCAACCAGAAACTGGCTGCTGTCCTGATCACTGACGATGCCAAAGACGTTCCGTCCAAACTGATTGCCCGGGGCGCTGATCTGGTCTATGTGTGCCAGGATCCTGCTTTCAAATATTATTCCACTGACGAATACACCAATGCTTTCTGCGAAATGATCGATGCTTACCAGCCCTCCGCTGTATTCATCGGTGCCACCAACGATGGCCGTGACCTGGGGCCCCGTATCGCTGCCCGGGTGAACACTGGTCTGTGCGCAGACTGCACCATCCTGGACGCTGAAGAAGACGGCCTGATCGAATGGACCCGTCCTGCTGCCGGTGGTAACATCATGGCTACCATCCTGTGCAAAGAACATCGTCCTCAGATGGGTACCGTTCGTCCCAAGACCTTCAAGGCTATGGAACCCGATGCTTCCCGTACCGGTGAAGTAATCAACTACACCCTGAAGAACCATGTGGATGACCGGGTAACCTGCATCCGCAGAGAAGAAGTGGTCAGCGAAGGGGAAATGGCCATCGACGATGCACCGTTCGTATGCTCCGGCGGCCGCGGCATGAAAGCCAAAGAAAACTTCTCCCTGCTGTATGACCTGGCCCATGTACTGGGCGGCGCCGTCGGCGGCAGCCGTGCTGCAGTGGATGAAGGGTTCATCGAACATCCTCGGCAAGTGGGTCAGTCCGGTAAAACCGTTACCCCGAAGATTTACTTCGCCTGCGGTATTTCCGGTTCTGTACAGCACAAAGCCGGCATGAGCAAATCCGATACCATTGTCTGCATCAACAAGGATCCGGACGCTCCTATGTTCGAAATCTCCAAATATGGTATCGTTGGCGATGCTCTGAAGGTTCTGCCTCTGCTGACTGCAAAGATCAAAGCCTTCAAAGAATCCTAATTTTACAAACGGAACTGAAAAGTCCGGGCTTGTTACAAGTCCGGACTTTTTTTGGAAAAAGTACATGATGCTTTTCCCGGAACCATCATGGATATTTCAGAGGGGGAACATTTCATGAAGAAAACGAAAATCATCTGCACCCTGGGACCGGCCACCGACAAAAAAGACCTGCTGGTGGATATGATCAAATCCGGCATGGACCTGGCCCGGTTCAACTTCTCCCATGGCTCTCACAGCGAATGTGAAGCCCGGCTGAACCTGCTGAAAGAAGCGGAAAAGGAAGCAGGCCGGCTGGTAGGGTATGTGGCGGATACCAAAGGGCCGGAAATGCGCCTGGGGCTGTTCAAGGGGGACAAGACCACCCTGGTGCCCGGCCACGAATTCACCCTGACCATCGACGATGTGGAAGGGACTGCGGAAAAGGCCCATGTGAACTATAAGGGCCTGCCGGAAGAAGTGAAGCGGGGGGACACCATCCTCCTGAACGACGGGAAACTGTCCCTGGAAGTCCAGTCCACCACCGACCGGGAAATCCACACCCTCGTGGTGAACGGCGGGGAAATCTCCTCCCGGAAACGGGTGGCCGTCCCCGGAGCCTTCCTGAAACTGCCCTTCCTGTCCGATGCGGATGTTTCCGACATTACCTTTGCGGCCCAGCACGGCATGACCTATGTGGCCGCCTCCTTTGTCCGGAATGCCCACGACGCCATGGAAATCCGCCGTCTCCTGGAAAGACTGGGGTCTCCCATGGGGATCATCGCCAAGATCGAAAACCAGGAAGGGGTGGACAACATCGACGAAATCCTCCAGGTGGTGGATGGAGTCATGGTGGCCCGTGGGGACCTGGGGGTGGAAATCCCCATGGAAGACGTGCCCATTGTCCAGAAGCAGATCATTGCCAAATGCAACGCCCTGGGCAAGCCGGTGGTCACTGCCACCCAGATGCTGGAAAGCATGATTACCAACTACCGGGCCACCCGGGCCGAAGCCAACGATATTGCCAACTCCATCTTTGACGGCACCGACGCCATTATGCTCAGCGGGGAAACCGCCTCCGGGGCTTATCCTCTGGAAGCCGTCCAGACCATGGCCCGGATCGCAAAACGGACGGAAGAAGCCATCGACTATGTAGGGGTGTTCCAGCACAAGGGCATCGGGGCCCAGGTCCAGATGACCGACGCCATCAGCCACGCCACCGTCCAGATTGCCCAGGAACTGGAAGCCAACGCCATTATGTCCATTACTGAAAGCGGCTACACCGCCCGTATGGTGGCCAAATACCGTCCCAAAGCCCATGTGCTGGGGGTTTCTCCCAAAGAGGAAAGCCTGCGGCGGATGAACCTGTACTGGGGCGTGACCCCCCTGAAAGGGGAAAACAAAGCCAGCACCGATGCCCTTATCGAAGCGTCCCTGAAGAACGCCTTGGATGCAGGGCTGATCAAGAAAGGGGATTCCCTGGTGGTCACCGCCGGCATGAACGTGGGCAAAGTGGGCAGCACCAACCTGATTCAGGTGGTCAATGTAGGCCAGAAGATCGTATCCGGCCAGGGCATCGGCAAGAAAGCCACCAGCGGCATTGTCCTGCGGGTGGAAAAGAAAGCAGACCTGGACCAGTTCAAACCGGGCATGATTCTGGCTGTAGCCTCCCTGGAAAATGAAATGGGCACCTGTGCCGCCCAGGCCGGAGGCATCATCGCCGAAGAAGGAGGCTTCACCTCCCCGGCCGCCATCATCGGCATCAACTACGGCATCCCGGTGATCGTAGGAGCCAAAGGAGCCATGGAAGCCCTGGAAACCGGGGACCTGGTGACTTTGGATGTGACCACAGGGAGTGTGTATGCGGGGAAGATTAATGTGAAGTAAGCCCTGCGGTGCAGGGCTTACCAGTCGGAAGTCGGGAGTCTGAAGTCGGAAGCCTCAGGACAAATTTGCAGGCAAATTTTTTGAAGATGTCAACCAGTATCGTGGAGAGAAAGCAGACCTGGTTGCTACTAATATGGTCATCCAGGTCTGCATAACTCCCGATTATTCCAAAGAAAATGAATAAAGGGATGCAGCAGGAGTTACAATATGGAATATTTGCATAAAAAACTGATTGTATGGCAGAAAAGTATGCAGCTGGCCAATTGCATTTACGACGTTACAGAAACTTATCCATCAAAAGAAAACCTTGGCTTGATCAATCAGATGAGACGGGCAGCCGTTTCTATTCCCAGTAATATTGCAGAAGGAAGAGCACGCAGCAGTGACAAGGATTTTATTCGTTTTTTGCTGATTGCCAGAGGCTCCTGTGCTGAATTGGATACACAAATTCTGCTCAGTGAAGCCAGAGGGTATCTGACAAAGGAGAAAAGAGATAAAGTCTGCAGTCTGTGTGTTGAAGTAAGCAGATGCCTGACTGGATTAATTGAAAGTTTAAAACAAAAATAAAGGGGCTGTTGCACGTTCTGTGCAACAGCCCCTAGCTATAGAGCCGCGTAGCGGCTCAAGTCTGGAGTCTGAAGTCTGGAGCCGAATGTAAAATTTGCACGCAAATTTTTGAATATGCAGAACCCTTAGACGAAATGATCACTCAGATTGATTTCGATTCTGGTTTTATATAATCAAAAGGACCCGTCCAGCCAGGCGGGTCCTGTCCAGAAGCTCCCGACTATCGCTGTCTCCACCGATGCCATATCTCCGCACATCCCCAGGACAGCAGCAGCACTGCCAGATAGAACGCTTCCATGGGAACCCGTTGCATCCCAACGGTCCGGTTCAATACATATTCCAGCTGATCGATGAACACCGGGTGGATCAGGTAGATGATGAAAGAACGGTCGCTCATGCCCTTCAGGGCTTTTTTCAGAGGATAGCGGCCGCTTTGGATCACCATGCTGAAAAAGAGCACGGAAGCAATGGTGTAGACCAGCCCCGGCAGGCTCAGCTGCTGAAGGTAGTTCACCGTGCTTTCATAGGGCATCTGCCATTTGAAGGTCCAGCGGTAAAAAAGCCAGGTGTTGAACCCGGCGCTGGCAGTAAAGAACGCCGTCAGCAGCACCTTCCGTTGGGTGATCAGCTGCTGGAATTTGTCATAATGCCGGGCAATCACTCCTCCCAGAATAAAGATGAACAGGTAGAAAAAAGGAAAATAGTTCAGCCGGTAATTGCACAGGTTCAGCAGGGCCGGGCTGGATGCGATCCAGTCCGGATAGGCCCAGAACCGGAAATTTCCCTCAAACAGTAGCACCTGGGCTGCAAACAGCACCGGCAGGGCCAGTTTCAGGCCGATTTTTTCCATTCCCCTCATCAGGGCCCGCCACAGAGGGAACAGCAGGTAGAACCAAATCAGGATCACCAGGAAATAGATGTGGTACTGGGCAGTGCCGAAGAACAGGGAAAACAGGATGTTGGAAGGATCAAGCACGCTCATGTCCCGGTTCAAAAAGGCATAGTAGCACAGGTACAGCAGGGACGCCAGCAGATAGGGACGGCCGATGCTTTTCATCCGTTTTTTCACAAAGCTCCCATACCGGAGGGGCTGCTCCAGAGGCTTGCTGTAGAACAGCCCATAGCCGGAGATGAAAAAGAAGGCCGGTACGCTGTAGCGGCTCAGGATGTTGGTGATGAGCACCAGAAAAGGAGAAGCTACGGCGTCGCTGACCGCCATGCTCCCCACATGGATGGCAATGACCCCCAGCATGCAGATGCCCCGGAGGTTGTCGAATACAAGATTGCGCTGTTTCACAGAAAGCTCCTTTGCAGGTTTACAGGAATATGGGGTACGCAGGATCGGTCCCTGCAGTATTGAAATGAATCTATCTTATCTATTATAATGACCGCCAACGGGATTCTCAACCCTCATTTTGTGAGCACTAGGGTTTTACATCTTCAAAGGAACCTGGCCAGGGGACAGGTTCTATCCAGAGGCTTCCGACTCCAGACTTCCGACTTCCGACTATTGAACACCGTCCGTCTTGCCTTTTTTCGTCCGGCTGATTACAATAAGTTCAGAATATCTGCACATACCCTGAAAGGAGCCGATTACTTTGTCCCATTCTCTTCCTCTTCTGGTCCGGGGTGGTCTGCTGCTGGCCATTGGGGTGCTCAGTCAGCAGCTGCGGCTGGTGCTGCCTTTGCCGGTGCCGGTGATGACCCTGCTTATCGGGACCCTGGTGAACGCCACGCTGGTGCTGGCGGGCCGGTGCACCACCCGGGTCCTGGCCTGGACCATCTGCTGGGCCCTGGCCATAATCGCCTTTTTCCAGGGGCACATCCTGGGCCCGGTGGTGCCGGTGATCGCCCTGGGCAACGGCATGTATGTGGAACTGACCCGGGGAGCCACCGGGGGGCCGGCCCTGTACCTGGGGGCCCCTCTGGGGAAGACCCTGGTCCTGGGCATCGGCATGGTGGGGGCTCTCCATCTGCTTCAGCTGCCCTGGGGGGCCGTTGCTAAAACCCTGGCCCTGTTCCTGCCCCTGCAATTGGCCACCGGGGTCCTGGGCCTGATGCTGGCCAAAGGGGTGGAACAGCGGCTCCAGCCCGTCCGGCCCCCGGTACAGCCCCGGACCAAAGCCCGGAACAGTCGGAAAAAAAGAAAAAAGTTATAGAAGATATTGTATGGAATGTAACAAAACTGTGGATTTTTTTCGGCGGCTGGTGTATAGTAGAGGGGATTAACAAAGGGCCCTCCAGGCGGCCAGGGAAGGGCGGGTCTGCGGCACGCCCCTACGCCGTTGCGAGCGGTTGTTGGGACAGTTTGCCGATGGTCCGACCCCAACGCCCGTAGGGGCTCGCCAAAGGCAAGCCCGTCCCGGCCTCCCGGAGGGAAATCTCTTCCCAGCCAAACGCAGCAGCGTTTCTGGATTTAGCGGGTCTCCCAGCGTGAGGCCCCTACGGTTTTTATACGCTCATAAGAACTTGGACGAAGGACAAGTTCTGTCCAGGGGCCCGAGACTCGAGGACCCGAGACCCGAGACCAGGGGCGCCAGCCCCTTACAAAAGGAGTTCAATCATGCAAATCATAGTTGTAGGGTGCGGCAAAGTGGGGCGGAGCATCATTTCCCAGCTCACCCAGGAAGACAACAACGTTACCGTCATCGATACCAACCCCACCATCATCCGGAACATTTCCACCAATTACGATGTAATGGGGATCGTAGGCAACGGTTCCAGTTTCAACATCCTGGCCAAAGCCGACCTGGAACATACGGACATGCTCATTGCCGTCACCGAAAGCGACGAGGTGAACCTGCTTACCTGTGTCATTGCCAAACTGAACAACCACCAGTGCCACACCATCGCCCGGGTCCGCAGCCCCCATTATTCCGACGAACGCCACTACCTCCAGAAGGGCCTGAACCTGTCCATGACCATCAATCCGGAAATGGAAGCCGCCAAGGAAATCTCCCGGCTGCTGAACTTTCCCTCCGCCATTGAGATCGTCAGCTTCGCCAAGGACCGGATCGACATGCTCCGGTTCCGGGTACCCCAGTCTTCCGTGCTCATCGGCCGGTCTCTGAAGGACATTGCCGACCTGACTGAGAACGTTCTGGTGTGCATCATCGAACGGAACAGCAACATCCTGGTCCCGGACGGGAACACGGTGATCCAGGAAGGGGACATCCTGACCATCATCGCCATGCCCCGGGATGCCCAGGCCTTCTTCAAGAAAATCGGTGTCCGCACCAACAAATGCAAAAACGTGATGATCGTAGGGGGCGGCCAGCTCAGCTATTACCTGGCCAAAATGCTCCTGAAGAGCCACACTGATGTGACCATCATCGAGCGGGATATGGCCCGGTGCGAAGAACTGGTGGAAGCCCTGCCCGGGGCCACCATCGACTGCGGAGACGGCACCGAAGAAGAACTGCTGAAGGAAGAGCATCTGGAAAGCATGGACGGCTTCGTGGCCTGCACCGGCATGGACGAAGTGAACGCCATCCTGTCCCTGTATGCCATGAAGCATGTGACCAAGAAAGTGGTTACCAAGGTGAACCATGTGGACTTCGGGGACGTGATCGAAGGGCTCCAGCTGGACAGCATCGTCAACCCCAAACAGCTTACTGCCCAGCAGATCGTCCAGTATGTCCGGGCTGCCGGCAACAGCATGGAATCCAACGTGGAAACCCTGTACCGGCTCATGAACGGACGGGTGGAGGCCCTGGAATTCCTCCTGGACAAAAAATCTCCTTTGATTGGGCCCAAACTGGCGGAAATGAAGATCAAGAAGAATGTGCTGATCGCCGGCATCGTCCGGGAAGGGAAGCTGATCATTCCCGGTGGCCAGGACGCCTTCCAGGTGGGGGACACGGTGATCGTGGTCACCACCCATCTGGGCTTCCACGATATGGAAAACATCCTGGAATAAAGGAGACGGAGCTGTATGAATTATCCTGTGATCGGGCAGGTGCTCAGCTGGATCCTCTGTACCGAGGGGGCCCTGATGCTGCTGCCCTGCATCATTTCCCTCATTTATCGGGAAGACCAGGGAATGATCTATTTCGCCCTGGCCATCCTGGCCATTGCCCTGGGGTACCTTACCGGCCGGCGGAAGGTGAAAAACAAGGCCATCTACCAGCGGGAAGGGTTCGTGGCCGTGGGCCTGTCCTGGGTCCTCCTGAGCCTCTACGGAGCCATTCCCTTTGTGCTCACCGGAGAGATCCCCTGCTATGTGGATGCGGTGTTTGAAATCGTTTCCGGGTTCACCACCACCGGGTCCTCCATCCTCAGCGATGTGGAGGCCCTGTCCCATACCTCCCTGTTCTGGCGGAGCTTTTCCCACTGGATCGGGGGCATGGGGGTGCTGGTGTTCATCCTGATGCTGATCCCCACAAATAGGGGCGGCACCCAGATGAACCTGATGAAGGCGGAAAGTCCGGGCCCGGACGTGTCCAAATTCGTGCCCCGGGTGCGGAACACCGCCATTGTGCTCTACAAGATCTACCTGGGTATGACCCTCATTATGATCGCCCTGCTGGCCCTTACCGGCATGAACTGGTTCCATAATCTGTGCATTACCTTCGGCACCGCCGGCACCGGGGGCTTCGGCATCGTCAACGACAGTTGCGCCAGCTACACCCCCATCCAGCAGTGGATCATCACCCTGTTCATGATTGCCTTCGGGGTCAACTTCGGCTTCTATTATCTGTTCCTGATCACCCGCTTCAAGGAAGCCTTTGCCATGGAAGAAGTCCGGGCTTACATCGGCATCATTCTGGCCTCCGGCCTGGCCATTGCCTGGCAGATCCGGGAACGGTTCGAGACCGTGGAGGAAGCCCTCCGGGCGTCCTTCTTCCAGGTGGGGAGCATCATCACCACCACCGGCTACAGCAGTGTGGATTTCGACCTGTGGCCCAGCTTCTCCAAATGCATCCTGGTCCTTTTGATGATTGTGGGGGCCTGCGCCGGCAGCACCGGCGGCGGGGTGAAGGTAAGCCGGGTGGTGTTGATCGTGAAATCCATCTTCCTGGAACTGGGCCAGGTGCTCCATCCCCATGGGGTCCAGCGGATGCGTATGGACGGGAAGACCGTGGACAGCAAAATGCTCAATTCCATCTACATCTTCCTTACCACCTATTTCCTGATCTTCTTTCTGTCCGTACTGGCCGTAAGCCTGGACGGGTTCAATTTTGAGACCAACTTTACCGCCGTGGCCGCCACCTTGAACAACATCGGTCCCGGCCTGGCCGGAGTAGGCCCCACCCGGAACTTCTATGCATACAGCCACTTGTCCAAACTGATCCTGATCTTTGACATGCTGGCTGGCAGACTGGAACTGCTGCCCATGCTGATCCTGTTCTATCCCAGGACCTGGACGAAAAATTAAGGGGCTGCTGCGGGGCAGCAGACCTGTAACGAGGTATCAACCATGTTTGACCTTCACTCTCACATCCTGTACAACATCCCCGGGGACGACGGTTCCCGGGATCTTTCCATGTCCCTGGCCATGCTGCGCCAGGCGGCGGAGGCGGGGACCGGGGACCTTTTTGCCACCCCCCATTTCCACCGCCATGGCATCTGCCCGGACTGGGACACCATCACGGAACGGCTGTCCCAGCTCCAGCAGGCTGCGGACGAGGCCCGGATCCCCATCCGCCTCCATCCAGGGGCCGAGGTGAGCCTGGATGCAGACACCCTCAACTACCTCCCCGGACCCGGGGAAAGCAAAGCCTACTGCCTGGCCGGCACCGCCTACCTTCTGGTGGAACTGCTGCCCACCGCCGCTCCCCTGGAAACCTGGAACCTGCTGTACCAGCTCCAGCTCCGGGGCTATCTGCCCATCCTGGCCCATCCGGAACGATACCGGCACATTATGTCCCATCCCGATGCGGTCCGCCAGTGGGTGGAGAAGGGGATCCTGCTCCAGAGCAACTGGGGCAGCTTCACCGGGGATTTCGGAGAATCTGCCCTCCGCAGCGTCCATTGGCTCTTGGACCGGGGGATGATCCACTTCCTGGGCAGCGATGCCCACCGGACCGACTGGCGGAATCCTGACACCCGGAAGGCCCGGGAAGCCGTCCTTGCCCTGGCCGGGGGAGCGGATTTCCTGGCCTCCTGCGACGGCCACAGCCGGCTCCTGACCCTGGGGAAGGTGTTCTATCCCGACCCGCCTCACGAGCCCCCACGGAAAAAACGGGGGTTCTGGGCAAAAATTTTTGGCTGAACCCCATTCAGGGAGGATTTTTACCCACTGTTTTTTGTACAATAAAAGCGGATGGAAAACTTCCCCTCCCTGGAAGGGTTCCCTGGTGAAAAAAACAACAAAATACACTTAAAAATCATCAATTCCCGATTAAAATTCACCTGGTTTTCAAATCTGTCAAATTTGAGTTGCAGACGGTCCATTCTTTTGCTATACTACTATATATCTAATTATACGGAAGTATATGGTATATTGGACAGTTGCCTGTAAAGGAAGAACAAATGCGGTCTTCCGTCAACAGAATAAAGAACTTGCGAACAACTTTTCGGGGGGGGTACAGGCGTTTACCTGTGCCCCTCTTGCTTTGTGACAAAACAGAATGATTTTCCTGTACAAATATTGGTATTTACAGAAATAGCTTTCTGCAAGAAACCAACGACTCCAAGGAGGCTCCATGAAGAAGAAAATCCTGGCCATGGCCTTTGCCCTGGCTTCCCTGGCCCTTCCTGCCGGGGCGGAAGAATACACCCTGCGCCCGGGGGATCAGCTGAATATCGTAGTCGTCCAGGAGCAGGACATCAGCTCCAATCTCCAGAATTCCCAGGAGACACCCTACACCGTCCGGCCTGACGGCACCGTTTCCTTTCCTCTGGTGGGGGAAATCAATGCCAGCGGCATGACCGTGGACCAGTTCACCCGGTATCTCCGGAATGGACTCTCCCGGTACTATGTGGAACCGGACGTTACCGTGAACATTGTGAAACTGGGGGGCATCCGGGTCCATGTGTTCGGGGAAGTGAAGAAGCCCGGCACTTATGAACTTACCAAGAGCCATACCATTATGGACGCTCTGGGGGCTTCTGGGGGCTTCACCTGGGATGCGGCCAAGAAGAAGGTGTTCCTGATCCACCAGGACGACACCAACAAGGCCATCAAGATCAACCTGAACAATATGCTGAAAACCGGCAACCTGAAGGACAACCTGGTCCTGAAGGAAGGGGACATCCTGTATCTCACCAAGAACGGCCGGATCGACTTTGCCCGGGATATTGTTCCGTTCCTCAGCGGTGCTTACATGATTTCGGAAATCAAGGACAACAACGATTAAAAGGAGAAACCATCTTGAACGAACAGGAAATCGATTTGCGGGAACTGTGGCAGATCGTCCGGACCAACCAGAAAACCATCGCCAAGATCACTGGCGGGTTCCTGGGCCTGGCCGTGGCCTATCTGCTCATTGTCCCCAATACCTACCAATCCACCGCCCTGCTGCGGATCAAACAGGAAAAAGGCCTGTCCAGTTCCATTATGGAACAGTTGCCCATGGGCAACGCCCAGCTCACCAAACAGCAGATGAACACCCATGCGGAAATCCTCAAAAGCCGCCATGTGGTGATCCCGGTGATCCAACAGACCGAAGAGGAAAAAGACGGCAAGTATCCCCGGTACGAGGACTATGTGAAAAGTCACATCATCACCAAGCCCTACAAGGATACGGAAATCCTGGAAGTGGACGTAACCGGCAAGACCCCGGAACAGGCCCAGGAGGCCAACCAGCTGCTGGTCCAGGGGTTCCTGGACCGGCTGACGGAACTGTCCCACGCGGAATCCGCCGCCACCCGGGAATTTTTGGAACAGCGGGTGAAATCCTCTAAAAAAGAGCTGGATGATGCGGAAACCAAACTGAAAAACTACCAGGTGAAGCACAAAATCTTCTCCACCGACAACCAGATGAAGAGCCTGGCGGAACGGATCACCGACCTGGACAAAGCCAAGGCCCAGAACAAACTGGATATGGAAACCGCCCAGGCCGCCCTGGGGTCCATCAACGACCAGCTGTCCGGAGCCGGGGCCTCCCTGGCAGACAGCCCTTCCATCCAGCAGGCCAAGAACAAGCTGGTGGATCTGGAAACCCAAAAGGCCGGTTACACCGGAAAATACACCAGCGAGAACCCTAAAATGAAGGAAATCAACCGGCAGATCGGGGCCGCCCGCTACAGTCTCCGCCGGGAGATCCAGGCCATCATCGCCCAGAAGGCGCCCTCTTCCAGCACCGTCCAGCAGAAGCTCCTCAGTGACAAATTCACCAACGAAGCCCTGATCGCCGTGGCCCAGGGGAAGAATTCCGCCATCGACCAGCTGGAAAAGAAGAACGCCGACGAAATCGCCAAGCTGCCCCAGACCCAGCAGGGTTACCTGCAGGTGAAACGGGATGCGGACGTAGCCCAGGAAATCTACGTGATGCTGGCCAAACGGCTGGAAGAGGCCAAAGTGGCGGAAGTGATGGTGCCTACCGAAGTCCAGGTGGTGGACGAAGCCACCCTGCCGGACAAACCCATCAAACCCCGGAAGCTGCTGACCCTGGTGCTGGCCCTGTTCCTGGGGCTCTTTGGAGGCACCGGCTACACCATCGCCCGGACCCTGCTGAACCGGAAAATCCGTACTGCTGCTGACGTGGAACAGTATCTGGAACTGCCCGTCCTGGGGGTGATCCCGGAAGCGGGAGACCATAAACAGCCGGAAGAAGAAGGATTCTGGGCCGGCCTGCGGAGGAAATTATGGAAGAAATAAAACTCATTGTGGAAAATGACCCCAAGTCTCCCATTGCGGAAACCTACCGGGCCATCCGGACCAACCTCCAGTTTGCAGGAGCCGGTCAGGACCTGAAATACATCTGCTTCACCTCCAGCGTCCCTGGGGAAGGGAAGTCCACCACCATTTCCAATATGGCCCTGACCCTGGCCCAGGACGGAAAAAAAGTCCTCCTGGTGGACTGCGACCTGCGGAAGCCAGTCCAGCACAAGATCTTCGGGGTCATCAACCAGGGGGTCACCAACTGCCTGGCCCAGGGAGTCCCCTTTGCCCAGGTGGTCCATCCGGAAGTGTTCCCCAACCTGGATCTTTTGACCAGCGGCCCGGTGCCGCCCAATCCCTCCGAGCTTATCGGATCGGAAAAAATGGAACAGCTGCTGGACCGGGCGGGCAAAGCCTATGACTATGTGCTCATCGACCTGCCTCCGGTGCTGGCCGTCACCGACGCCGCCCTGTTGGGGAACCTGGCCGATGGCGTGGTCCTGGTGGTCCATTCCGGCATGGTGGCTCCCGAAGAAGTCCAGGAAGCCAAAAAACGTCTCCAAGCTGGCAAAGCCAATATCCTGGGCGTCGTCTTAAACGGCGTTCCCCAGCACCACAAAGGCTACGGATACGGATACGGCTATTACTATTACGATTATTACGATGAAAACCACGTAAAGCATCACAAGAAAAAGGGGAAGCGGGAACAGGAATAAGTGCAGAGTGAAGAGTGCAGAGTGAAGAGCCACGTACCTGCACGCCGCCGGCACGCAGATCCTGCACTGGAACCGTAAGGGGCCGCAGGCCCGCCCCACAACAAACGATGAACGATGAACGAACAGGAGGTCAACCATGAACCGTTTCATGACCACATCCATGCACAAAAAAATACAACAGGAACTTCTCAACGGCTTCAACATCCTGCTGGTCACCGGGGCCTTCTGGCTCTGCTGGTCCTACTTCTATGCCAGCCAGATCACCCATCCCTTCTACTACGTAGGCAACCTGATCATGGTGTTCCTGTTCGGCCTGTTCTACTACTTCACCTCCCATCTGTACAACGGCTACAGCCTGCCCATCAGCCGCATTTACGAGCTGGTGTACAGCCAGGCCCTGGCCGCCCTGATCAGCGACGGCATCCTGTATCTCATCACTATCCTGATCAACCGGCACTACATCAGCTTCTTCCCCTTTGTGCCCACCTTCCTGCTCCAGTTCTTGCTGATCACCCTGTGGACCGTGGCTGCCCACCAGTGGTATTTTCGGGTGTTCCCGCCCAGAAAGACCGTGGTGATCCTGGGCCAGGGCCAGAACGTGGACAAACTGGTGAAGCAGTATGGCATGGACGTCCATTTTGATGTCCAGTCCGTAATCCCGGTGGAGGAATGCCTGAAGGACATCCCCGGTACCATCGGCCAGGCCGAAGTGGTGTTCTGCTGCGGCCTCCGCAGCCACAACCGGAACCTGGTGACTAAATACTGCGTGGCCCACAAAATCGGCACCTATGTAATCCCCCGGATCGGAGACGTGATCATGGACAGTGCCAAAAAAGTCCATCTGTTCCATCTGCCCATGATGGCCGTCCAGCGGTACAACCCCTCCCCCGAATTCCTTTTCTTCAAACGCCTTTACGACATCGTCCTGTCCCTGGTGGCCCTGGTGCTTTTTGCGCCCATTATGGCCGCCGTGGCTGTGGCCATCAAAATGACCGACGGAGGCGACATCTTCTACCGCCAGGCCCGTCTCACCAAAGACGGCAAAGTCTTCCAGGTATTGAAATTCCGCAGCATGCGCATGGATGCTGAAAAAGACGGGGTAGCCCGGCTCAGCACCGGCGAAAACGACCCCCGGGTCACCAAAGTGGGCCGCTTCATCCGGGCCGTCCGCTTCGACGAACTGCCCCAGCTGCTGAACATCCTGAAAGGCGACATGGCCATCGTGGGGCCCCGGCCCGAACGACCGGAAATCTCCGCCCAGTACGCCAAAGCCATGCCCGAATGGAACCTGCGGCTCCAGGCCAAATGCGGCCTCACAGGCTACGCCCAGGTCTACGGCCAGTACAACACCACCCCCTATGACAAACTCCTCCTGGACCTGATGTACATCGCCAAACCCAGTTTGTTCGAAGACTTCAAGATCATCTTCGCCACCGTGAAGATCCTGTTCATGAAGGACAGCACCGAAGGAGTGGCAGAAGGACAGGTGACGGCGGAAGTGAAGCCGGTGCATGTGCGGGAGAGAATGAATGGGTGAGAAGTATTCGGTCCTTATGTCGGTCTATTATAAAGAACATCCGGAGTACCTCCAGCAGAGCATGGAAAGCATCCTCCATCAAACGGTACCGGCCAGTGATTTTGTCCTGGTTTGCGACGGACCGTTGACGGCGGAACTGGATGCCATCATCGAAAAGATGCAGCAGCTGTTTGGAACCGTTCTCCATGTCCATCGGCTGAAAAAAAATGGAGGCCTGGGAAAAGCCTTGAATGCTGGTCTGGAACAGTGCAAGTATGAACTGGTGGCCCGGATGGATTCTGATGATGTAAGCCGTCCGGAACGCTGTGAAAAGCAGCTGCAGGTTTTCACTGAACATCCAGAGTATAGCTTGGTCAGCGGCATTGTGGAAGAATTTGATGGAGATATTCATAACGTGACAGGCTGCCGGGTTGTTCCCGAAACTCAACAGGAAATCCTCCAGTTTGCCAAAAAGAGAAATCCATTCAATCACCCCTGTATCATGTATAAAAAAAGTTCTGTACAAGCTGTAGGAAGCTATCAGGATTTCTACCTGTTGGAAGACTACTACCTCTGGATCCGTATGCTGCAGCAGGGGTATTTGGGTTATAACATCCAGGAACCATTGCTGTGGATGCGTGCCGGCAGTGCAATGTACAAACGGCGGGGTGGCTGGAAGTATGTGGAATCCCAGAGAAAATTGTTCCAGTATATGGCTGAAAGTGGATTTATCAGCAAAACAGATTATCTTGTACAGAGCATGGTGCGGTTAATTGGGGCGGTTATACCCAATGGGTTACGAACTATTTTATTTAAAACTATACTTCGAAAATAAAATTTGAATAAAATTGAATTAAAGGAGAGTAAGAATATACTTCGCTTTGATGATAAAGCACTTATCTCTTTTAGTGTTTAGAAAGGCTTTAGATACTATGAGTGGAACTGAAAATTTAAAACAAATAGCTAAAGTTATCCCAGATATATATAATGATGGCCTGCAACCAGCAGTCAAGGAAACTGGACAAGTACTGGCACTACTTCCCAAAACTATTAACGCAGCTTTAGCTCCTTTGCGGCAGTGGATTAATGAGCGTGAATATAATGTCGCTGAAACAAAAAAACTACTCGAACAAAAACTTAGTAAAGTAGGAGCAGAACATATCGTTACTCCAGAACCTTATGTAGCAGTTCCTGCTTTACAGGCTATCTCATACTCCATGAGCAGTGAAGTGTTACGCAACTTATACGCAAATTTATTGGCACGTTCTATGGATGAAACTGCTAAAAATAGAGTGCATCCTTCCTTTGTAGAAATCATCAAACAATTATTTCCGGATGAAGCAAAATTAATTAAAAGAATTAGTAACGAAGAAAATATACCGTTGATTGATATTCAACGTATAGTTAATGAAGAGGGAAGTTTCTTCGTAGAACTTCATAATTTTACTAATCTGGCAGATAATGTATGTGATAAGCATACTCCGGGAGATGTTGCGGAATATATTGATAATTTATGTCGATTAAAGATAATTGAAATCCCTGAAGGCAGATATCTTTCTGCAGAAACAATCTACAAGCCATTAAAAGAGCATCCGGTTGTTGTTAAAATAATGAATACACCATTGCCGGAAGGACAGAGCTGGGAAATTGTTAAGAAAAAGGTGGAAATTACATCATTCGGCAGGGAATTCATTGATGTTTGTGTAAAAGACCTTTGATTTTAAATATGGCAACATGTAAAAGGATAAATGGAATGCGTAGAATTGCTTATGTTATTAATTATATCGTGAAAGGCGGGCCCAGTGCGGTAGTTTTGAACATGATCCATAATTTGGACCGGATACGATTTGAGCCTGTTTTGATTACTCTTTTTGAAGGTAATGATTCAGATATTATTAATAAAGAAAAAAATGCTGGTTTAAAGATCATTGAATGTGGTCAAAAAAGCCGTTCGCAATTCTTGCTTCACGGTCTTTCTGGATATAGGAAAATTTTAGAAGATAATCATATTGATATCGTGCATGGACATGGCTTTATCCCTGATGTTATGAATGCCAGGATTGGAAAAGAATTTAAGACAATCAGTACGGCACATAATATCATGTTTGAAGATTACCCTTTAAATTATGGTAACCTTAAAGGTCTTGTTTATTGTGCTATTCATTTATGGGCAATGCGTCGTCTAAGTCAGGTGGTTTGCTGCTCTAAATCTGTCTATGATGTTATGAAAAAATATCTTCCAGGATGTCAGTATATTGAAAATGGCATAGAAGACTTTACCTATTCTTGCCAGGTCTCACGTGCTGATTTGCAGATACCAGAAGATGCTATTATTTTTTTATATGCTGGATATTTAATTCCACGGAAGAGAGTTCCTTTTTTAGTGGAAAACTTTGTAAAATGCCATGGGCCTAATGAATACCTGCTGATTTTAGGAATGGGAGAGGATGAAGATTTATGTAAGTCACTGGCAGATAATCATGTTATTTTTGCCGGTTTTCAGACGAATCCCTATCAATATATGGCGATTTCTGATATTTATACTTCAGCTTCTTCGTCTGAAGGATTTTCCATTTCTGTTCTTGAGGCCATGCACTGTGGGTTAGGCTTGTTTTTATCTGATATTTCTTCTCATAGAGAAGTAGTTGAGGGAACATCTGGGCTTTATGTGGGAGAGCTGTTTTCTGAGGATAATTTTACGGAGAAATATGCTACGTTGGTTCAGTCGATTTCAAAGATTGATAAGGGGCTTATTCGGGCATACCAGGGGAAAAAACTATCTGCGAAAGCGATGATGGATCGATATATGAAAATATATTGCATGATACTGTTAGATTAAAGGATGGTCTGAATATGGATCTTATTTCTGTGCTAATGCCGACGTATAATGTTGAAAAATATATACGGCAAGCTGTGGAAAGCGTGTTGGAACAGACATGGAAGGATTTCGAGTTTATTATTGTTGACGATTGTTCGCAAGATAAAACTTATAAAATTTTAACTGAATATGCTCAAAGAGATAGACGTATTAAATTATATAGGAATAATGTTAATAGTAAAATTTGTAAAACACTAAATCGAGCGCTAGCTTATTCTAAGGGGAATTATATCGTTCGTATGGACGGTGATGATATTTCAGCTCCTAATAGATTTGAAAGGCTTTACCAGTACTTGCAACAGCATTCAGATGTTGATTTAGTTGGAAGCAATACAATTTCTATTGATGAAAATGGTACAGAATTTGGAAGGAAGTCTTATCTTTATCAAAATAGAGCAATTCAAATAGGAAACCAATATATGCCAGCAATTGCTCATATATGGATGGCAAGACGTAATGTGTATGATGAATTATGTGGATATAGAGACATACCTTATGCAGAAGATTTCGATTTTCTTCTGAGAGGAGAAATTAAAGGATTTCACTATGCAAATATTAATGAATATTTATATAGTGTTCGTCATCGAAATGGTAATACGACCAGTTCCGTCGGTTTGATACAGCGTAAAACGGCTGATTATGTCAAAAGAATTCATCGTTATGAATGCAGAGATGGTAAAGATCATTTTGATAAAGAAGAATATAGAAAGTCTATTGTCTGCTCTAAACAGGAACAAGAAAATTACTGTAATGCAGCTATTCTTCTTTCAAATGCTATAAAACACAAGTCAAATAAAAAAGATATGATTGTGTTAACCATTAAAGCAGCAATGTTATCTCCTTATCTCTTTCATTATTTGGTCGATGCTGTCAAAATGAGAATCATAAAACGAATGGAAATGCACAGGCTGGTATAATTTTAGAGGATAATCTATGCTTATATTAATTATCGGTATTTCTATTATTTTTCCTATAGCAGGATTTTGTTTAGCAATTTTATATTTTAATCAGTATAAAAGACCTCTTGTTTCAGCATTATTATGTGGGATAGTCTTTTCAGCCGCAGTATATGGTTATTCAGCTGATTTGGATAATGATATTTATAGGCATATACAGAGCACAATGTTATATTCTTCCATTTCTTTCAGTGATGCTTTTGATTTACTGAAAAATAGAGGAGAAAATATTTCTTCAGTGTATACTTGGGATATATGGCTTTGGATTATTTCGAAATTTGATGACGAATTTTTACTTCAATCATCAGGAGCGTTTGTCGGATACACGTTGATTTCTTATATGGTTTTTAGTGTAGCAAAAGCTAAAAAACTATTAATGGGATATTGGTTACCTTATTATGGAATGGCGATTTTGTCTTTCCCTGTCTTAGAAATAACTATTGGAATTCGAAGTGCGAATGCTTTTATTATATGTGCTCTGACATGTTATCTTTATTACTATCAAAATAGAAATAAAGTAATTGTTTGTCTTCTTCTTTTTATTTCTCTTTTTTTACATCACGGAGCTATAGTTCCAATTAGTGCATTGCTTTTTCTTCCTTTATTTAATAAATACCCTAAAACCATAATTTTCTTTTTGGTTTTTATTTTTCTTGGACTCTATAAATACCAAGAAGCTATTTTGCTTTTAATGGGGAGCGATTATTCTGGCGGGGGAGTTGTTTCAAATTCACTTTATACAGCTTCTGTATATTCTCAGAGTGATTTTAATAATAGCTTTCATGCGGTTGTTACGTTGATGTGGAGATTTGGTTTATCAATAATACTAACGTATATTGTAAAAAAAGAAAATTTACGTTTAGGATGTTCTGATAGGAACAGTATAAATGACAAAATAATAAGCTTTTCTGTATTGATATTAATTTTCTCTTTTGGGCTAGTTTTTATCATTGGAAACAATGGTTTACGTTATCTGGGAATCGTCAACTTATTATGCTGCATTTGTTTAGAGGCCGAAAGTAGTTCGCATAGAGAGAGAGAACAGAAACTGGCAACTGTTTCTAAAATCTCTTTGTTGGTTGGTAATTTAGGATGTTGTGCATTGTACTTGTATGATATGGCTTGGGGATCTGCTTCAATAAAATCTTTAGCTTTAAGTGCAATAACAGGCTATCTCAGCCGTAGTTTATAAAATATTTATGTTTTAAGGCCCTGTAAAGAGGTGATTTTAGTGCCTTATTTCTCGATTATTATGCCTGTTTTCGGCGGAGAAAATTATGTAAGGAAAGCAATTGCCTCTGTTCGAAATCAATCATTTTCAGATTTTGAATTGATTATAATAGATGATGGATCCAAGGACAACTCTTCAGAAATCTGTCTAGCAGAATGCCAAAAAGATCCTCGGATTAAGTTTATCGCGCAGAATAATAAAGGAGCTTTATTAGCCCGAAAGACGGGTGTACAAACGGCGGATGGAATATATACTCTATTCCTTATAAAAATTTTTGCTGATTATTTCTTTTATACTTTTCAAAAACGACTATCATTTCGAGAATTTTGGAAACTTGGAGAACAAATTAGTATAAAGAAATACATGCATAACTATACAAGTGATTTAAAATTAGGTCCTATCTGGAGACCAATATACATATTAATGAAACTTCATAAATATAAATGCCTTTATTTTTATTTTCTCTTATTGCAATTAGGTTATTTCACTAAGCATGGTAAATTTTCGACATGAATAATTTATCGTTAAAATTTTATTGAATACCTATTAATTATAAGGAGTAAAAAAATTGTGTAAAGATAAACTTACATCAAATATTGTGTACTTATATCTCCTAAGTGCAGCACAAATGATATTCCCATTATTGACTTTTCCGTATCTTACACACTGTTTATCTGTAGATACGTATGGTGTTGTTTCATACATTAGGGCAACCAATATGTACCTGCAATTGTTCATTGATTTTGGTTTCGGATTATCTGCTGTGAAAGAGATTGCACAAAGTAACGGCAATAAAGAACGTATAGGTATCATTACAGGAAATGTCATTATTGCTAAGTTACTATTGGCGGGGCTTTCTTTTATTCTGGTTATTTTGCTTTGCAATACAGTTCCAATACTTCAACAGAATAAATTATTCTCATTTTTATCATTTACAGTCGTAGTACTTTCTATTTTTTTGTTAGATTTCTTTTTTCGCGGAATAGAAGAAATGCAGATAATATCTCTTCGCTTTGTTATTATGAAGGGAATATCAACAGCCCTGACATTTTTATTGGTTAAAGGTGATACTGATATACTATGGATTCCAATCTTGGATATTATCAGTTCTTGCATTGCCATAATTTTTGTCGGATATGAGATAAAGAAATACAATATCTGTTTAATTTTTTCCTCTTTTGAAGCAGTTATTGAAACAATTAAGACATCATTTATTTATTTTCTATCCAATATGGCTACAACTGCTTTTAATATTTTAAATACAATGTTGATTGGAATATATATGATGGATTCGAGAGATATAGCTTATTGGAGCGTTGCAATGACGATGGTTGGTGCAGCTCAGTCACTGTATAATCCTGTTATAAATGGTGCTTATCCACAAATGGCTAAAAAGCCTTCCTATCATATTATTTTTAGATTATTGATATTTTTCATGCCGCTAGTTATAATTGGGTGCATTTTTACCTTCTTCTTTGCTTCTCGAATTATTTATAGCATAAATGGTCCTAATTATGAAACAGCAGCATATATACTAAAGTTATTAATACCTGTGCTTTTATTTAGCTTTCCAGCAATGCTATTTGGTTGGCCGACTTTAGGTGCAATAAATGAAGCCTCAAAAGTCACATCCTCGACAGTTGCCTCTTGTATAATCCAGATAACAGGGCTTATTTTGTTGATTCTCTCTCATAATTTTACGCTGACAGCAATTGCGGTGTTACGTGGATTTACTGAGTTTATTCTTTTTTTTATACGATTTAGTTTTTTTGTTTTATACAAAAAACGATTTTACAGTTGAGTAAAGGAAAAGAAAATGGAACAAACAGTATTAAGGAAACTTCAGCTAGTAGAACTTGATATTTTAAAAGAAATACATCGAGTTTGTAAGGAAAATAAAATCAAATATTGGCTTACAGGTGGAACTTTGATTGGAGCAATACGTCATAACGGATTTATTCCTTGGGACGATGATATTGATATTGCTATGTGCAGGGAAGATTATAATAAATTTTTAATAGTAGCACCAAAAGAATTAAAAACAGATTTACACCTGCAAAATTGGGAATTCGAACCAAATTTTGGGCCTCCATATACTAAAGTTAGAAAAAATAATACTGTATTGGTAGAAGCAGGCTCGCAATATGCTGATATTCATCACGGAATTTTTGTAGATGTATTTGTTTATGACAAATTTCCTCTAAAAAAAATAGATATCATTAAAGTTAAATTTTCGATGCAGATTTTATTAAGAATGCTATTAGTGAAAAGCGGAATAACACCTTGGAAAGGAATTAATAGGACTAGCCCGTATTGGTGGGCTTTTTTTCTCCCTTTTAGAGTTATAGCGAAATTTGTCAGTCTTAGTTATATGAAAAAAGTATATAAAAATTGTGTGCAAAAAGCGAATCATACTGATTCTCAATGGCTCTTCAATTCTTGTGAGTCCAATGATGAAAAGCATCCAATCCCAGAAAAATATGTAAAAAAAGTTGTTTTACATCGTTTTGAAGATTCGGAATTCTATATTCCTACAGAATATGATAAATTGTTAAGACATTTTTATGGTGATTATATGAAGCTCCCGCCACCGGAACAAAGAGAAGGACATCATAATATTATAGAGTTAAAGTTTAAATAGAAAGGGGAAAAACATGTTTCGTTTTGGGACTGTAAGTTATAATATTTACGCAAATTTTACTAACTATGGCTCTGCTTTGCAAACCTGGGCTTTGCATCAGGCTATAAATAGTATTGGAAAAGATAAATGGCAGGCGGTGTTGGTTGATTATTGTCCTGCAATCTTAAAAGATAAGGATCCTCTTAATCCTTTTGGAAATTTGTGGGATAAGGATGAAGAGTCCCGACAGATGTGTGAATTAAGCTTGCCGGCGATCCAAGTAAACTATAAAAAATTTCAAGAATTCTATAGGAATCGATTCACCCGGACAGAGAGAAAGTACACAGCTAAAAATTTTAATAATATTGCAGCTAATGAATCAATCGATGGATTTGTCTGCGGAAGTGATACAATTTTTTGTATTGATGAATTCGGTTTTGACGATGGTTACTATGCAAATTATTCTTGTATGAAATATGGGTATACTGTTGCTTATGCTGCCAGTTTTGGTGATTCTCATTTTAAAGAGAATGATTACAACACATTAGACCAGAGAATCAAAAATTTCAAGGCAATTGGGTTAAGAGAACAAACAATGATCCCTTATATAAGTAAGCAGACAGATATACCTGTACAAAGGGTGCTTGATCCTACACTGCTTCTTCCAGTAAAAGTCTATGATGATAAATTAACGGTCCCCAGAATAGTGAAGGAGAAATATCTTCTGTATTATTCCAGGCGGTATAATCCCGAGATGGAAAAATATGTTGAGAAACTTGCGCATAAACATCATTGGAAAATAGTTGAAATCAGTTTAAGAGCTGTAAATGCCAGAAAGCATCAGATGTTTTATGAAGCAGGTGTGGAAGAGTTTTTATCTCTGGTTAAGTATGCTGAATTTGTTGTTACTAACTCATATCATGGTATGATATTCAGTATCCAATATAAACGGCCTTTCGCGATCTTTTCCAGGGAGCAGTGTGATACGAAAAATAGGGAACTGCTTCAACTTTTGGATTTGTCAAATCGATTGAATCCGTATACTAGGGACATAGCAGAAGTACCTGTAGATTATGAAAAAGTTCATTCCATTATTGAGTCAGAGAGAGAGGTATCTTTAGGCTTTCTCAAGAAGGAGCTTGAAGGGTGTTAATAATAACGTAAGGAGAAAAATGAAGGGATATCTTCAGACAGGAATCAAATCTCAATGCTTTGGCTGTGAAGCATGTGCACAAATTTGTCCAGTGAATGCAATTCAAATGCAGGAAGATGATGAGAAATTTCGCTATCCGAGCATTGATGAGTCTATATGTATTCATTGCGGGAAGTGTTTAAAAGTATGTCCTGTGGAACAGTTGCCACCGTTTTATCAGGATTCCCAATATACATTTGGTGGATACTATAATAGTTGGGATGTTAGAAATCAGAGTACTTCTGGTGGAGCGTTTACGGCAATCCTGGAAAGCTGGTTTGAAGATGATTCCGTGATTTTTGGAGCTGTTGCGCAAGGATTGTACGTTTATCATACAGCTGTCAATAAATTAGATAATGCAAGTGTTTTTAGAAAATCGAAGTATTTGCAGAGCAGAATAGGTGATAGTTATAAGAAAGCAGAACAATTTTTAAAAGAAGGTAAAAAAGTCCTGTTTTCAGGAACACCCTGTCAGATTGCTGGATTACGAACATTCCTCAAAGATAAAGAGTGTAGCAAATTACTAACAATAGAGGTTATCTGCGAAGGTGTTCCCAGTCCACTGTTCATGGAGAGTAAGAACAATTATTTCAAAAAGAAGTACCATGCTGCAATCAAATCAATCGATTATAGAGATACCGATGTAAAATGGAACCGGAGTCTTTTTAAGGGGAAATGGGATTTTCAAGTGATGTCTGTAATACTTGAAAATGGCAAGACGATAAAACAGGATCGTTGGTTTAATCCTTTCTGGAAACTGTGGTTGAGCCATTTAATGAGTCGGCCTTCCTGCTATCAGTGCCCATTTACCAGGCCTCAAAGAGGTGCTGATATTACCTTGGGGGATTTGTGGGGTGTACATTTATATTGTCCGGAATTATATGGAGACAATGGAGGAGCTTCTTTGATTGTTTGCAACACACAAAAGGGCAAGGATGTATTCGATAAGGCAAAGAAAAAAATGTATGGACACAGCTTAGATTTTTCTACGGCATTAAAATATCAGAGCCCAATGAGAAAATGTATTGCAGCCAATCCTAAACGGATAGAATTCATGTCTGATCTGAAATCATTATCTTATGAACAACTATGTAATAAATGGTATTCTGGCCCTTCCCTTAAGTTGCTTTGGCAAAAATATATATGGGGAAACAGACAAAAAATTTTGGCGTGGAATATGCTCCATAATCAAAAGAAAGAAGGTCAATAAATAATGTTGAATTTCACCGTTGGACCTGTACAGGCGAATCAAACAGTATGTGAAATTGGTGCAGAGCAGGTACCTTATTTTAGAACGGCTGAGTTTTCTCAAATCATGTTGGAAAATGAACAGTATATGAAAAAATTTTCCAAGGCAGCTGCTGATTCCCGAGTGGTATTCATTACGGGTTCTGGAACGGCAGCAATGGAAGCGACCGTAATGAATACTTTATCAGATAAGGATAAAGTTCTGGTCGTTAACGGTGGTAGTTTTGGATATCGATTTGTTCTGCTTTGTGAACGGCATCACATTCCATATACTGAAATTAAGTTAGAAATTGGGCAAGCCTTAAAAGAGAAAATGCTGAAACCTTTTGATGGGAAAGGTTATACTGCATTTTTGGTTAATATAGACGAAACATCTACAGGTACTTTGTATGATATGAATCTAATCAGCGAATTTTGTAAGAAAAATAATCTTTTTCTGATTGCAGATTCCATCAGTTCGTTTTTGGCGGATCCTTTCGACATGGAAAAATTGAATGTAGATGTAATGATTACGGGTTCTCAGAAAGCCTTGGCCTGCCCTCCTGGTATTTCTATTATTGTACTGTCCTCCAGAGCTGTGAAACGGGTAGAAGAAACCGAGTGTCCATGTATGTATTTTGATTTAAAAGATGCACTAAAAAATGCTGAACGGGGGCAAACTCCTTTTACTCCAGCAGTAGGTATCCTTCGTCAAATCCATGCTCGCCTTGAGGAAATCGATAGGAATGGTGGTGTAGAGGCAGAACAAAAACGAATTGCAGCTCTAGCCCATTATTTTAGAGAACGAATCAAAGATCTTCCTTTTGAATTTGTATCTGAATCTATGTCTAATGCAGTAACGCCTTTACATCCTGTTACGGCGTCTGCCAATGATATTTTTTTAAGATTAAAAGATGAATATCATATTTGGATCTGTCCCAATGGAGGAGAATTAAAAGATCGTATTTTCCGTGTAGGACATTTAGGGGCTCTGACCAAGAAGGATTATGATACGTTAATTGCTGCTTTTGAAGATTTGCAGAAAAGAAATTTGATCTAAAATAGAGAGGAAATTCTATTGTGAAAACAGTTATAACCTATGGAACGTATGATTTACTTCATTATGGCCATATACGGTTATTAGAACGAGCTAAGGCGTTAGGAGATTATCTTATTGTAGGGGTTACCTCAGATGACTACGATAAGACGCGAGGAAAAATCAACAACAAGCAATCTCTCATGGAACGCATGGCTGCTGTAAAGGCAACTGGCTTAGCTGATAAAATCATCGTAGAAGAATATGAAGGCCAGAAGATTGATGATATCAAACGGTATGGTGTTGATGTTTTTACTGTTGGCTCTGATTGGAAAGGGAAATTTGATTATTTAAAGCAATATTGTGATGTTATTTATCTTCCCAGAACGGAAGGTATTTCTAGTTCACAGCTGCGTGCTAAGGAAAACGAACTATCTATTGGTATTATGGGGCAAACTTCTTTTTGGTGGAAATTTGTCAATGAATGCAAATTTGTCAATGGACTCTATTTCGGCGGAATTTGTACGGAGCGTAACCAGTTTGATAGCATCCAAAAACAGGCGGCAGACAAAAATTTAGAAATTCCTTTTTTGACAGATCAATATGATGATTTTCTTGATAAGGTAGATGCAGTATATATCATTTCCAAGCCGGAGCAACACTATGAGCAAATAAAAAAAGCATTGAATAAGAAGAAAAACGTACTCTGTGAGGCTCCAATCACGGAATCTGTAAAAGATACGCAGGAATTGTTTTCTCTTGCTGAAAAGCAGGGTTGTATCCTGATGGAAGCTATTAAGACTGCGTATGCTACAGCATACGAACGTGTTTTATTAGTAGCTCAAAGCGGTCGTATTGGTAGAATCGTTTCTATAGACGCGACCTGTACCAGTTTGAAGGATGGTATGGGTGAACCTGGCGCAAAGTTGAACCGGCACTGGAATAGTATGGAAGCATGGGGCCCAACAGCAATGCTTCCGGTATTCCAGTTACTGGGAACGGATTATTCCCAGAAATTGATTGTTTCCCATTACTTAGACGAAGCAAAAAAATATGACGGATATACCAAGATAAACTTCGTCTACCCCCATGCTACTTCCACTGTACAGGTAGCCAAAGCTGCAAAATCAGAAGGTGAATTGGTTATTACGGGAGAAAAGGGATATATTTATGTTCCTGCTCCCTGGTGGAAAACTGATTATTTTGAAGTGCGATATGAAAATCCCCAGGATAATCTGCGGTACTTTTATCAATTAGATGGTGAAGGGATTCGATACGAAGTTGTTGCTTTTGTAAGATCTATTGAAACGAAGAAAAATGGTACCTATATTGACGAAAAAGTTTCGTTAACCATTTCAAAGGTTATAGAAGATTGCAAAATGCATAAGGATGTTGTAGAGATTTAAAAGAAGCAGCCTGGGATAGAAATATTCCGGGCTGTTTTTTTGAAAAGGTTCCAACGATTTTTATTCAGAGCGTAATGAAACGAATCAAAGCCAAAGGAGCCCAAATCATCATCTATGAACCCACCCTAGAAGAGGGGACGACCTTCTTCGGCAGCGTAGTGGTCAATGATTTGGATAAGTTTAAAGCCGAGAGTCACAGTATCATTGCCAACAGGTATGATCACTGTTTGGATGATGTAAGAGAGAAGGTTTATACTAGGGATTTGTTTGGGAGAGATTGAGGAAAAGGGAATGCCACCGCTGGGATGAGCGGTGGCGGTTTTCTTTATTACATAAATACTAACAATATACTGGATTGTCCACAGAAGGACGTTTTCTCGTGATATAATGAACGGAGATATATTTTTATTGCAAACAAAAATACAAATGACTATTCATATAATCGTTCATTTATAATCTAAGGGATGGTGTACTTAGTTTGGCCTTTTATTGTAATAGAAAAAAGGAAGGTGTAATTCATGAAATTCGATTCGATTACTATTAAAAATTTCCGAAATTTCGATAATATTACCATTAAACTAGACAATAAAAATGTATTCTTTGGGATGAACGATGTGGGAAAAACCAACTTTCTCTATGCTCTAAGGTATTTATTCGATAGAGAAATTCGAAAAAAGAATCTTATTGATACGGATTTCTATAAAAAACATACAAATAAGCCTATTGAAATTACGGTTAGCATTGATATCAGTGATATAAATGATCCAGATAGTGAAAAACTGCGGGCAAAAGTAAAAGGCGCCTTGAGAAGCGGTCAAAACACTGTTTTTATCCAGTTAAAAGCACAATATGATTCTAAAGATATGAGCGCAAATATAGAACTATCATGGGGCGGAGATGTTACCCAATTAGAGCCAATAAGAGCGAAAGGCTATACTTTCGATATTGATAGTGTGTTTAATGTCATATATATAGATGCTTACGTTAATTTATATGGGTTATTCAAGAAGAATACCGCAATACTACTGAAAAACGATGAAGATCAGGATCGAGATACATTAAATGAAATTAATGAAGGAATTAAAACGCTAAATAACAAAATATCATCATTATCTGGGATAAAGAATTTTGAAAAAGAAGTGACTCCAATTTATGGTAATTTTCGTGGTGATGATGTCGAAGTTACTATAAAATCAGAACTGGCTGTTAATGGATTATATTCGAATGTTGTTCCTTATATAAAGGTTGCAGGAAGTGAAGAACTCTACCCAACTTCAGGAGAGGGACGGAAAAAATTATTGGTTTATGCAATTTACAATATATTGGCAAGAGAAAAAGATGAAACCAAAATAAACCTTTTTCTTATTGAAGAACCGGAAAACCATCTTCATAGAGCAATACAAATAGCACTATCCCATGAAATTTTTGTTGGGAAAAAATATAAATATACTTTCATGACTACTCATTCCTCATATATCTTAGCAGAAATGGATAAAGTAAATTTGGTGAGAATATTCAATGATACAAAAGTCGATTCAGCTAGTTCATTTTATACAGTACCGGAAGGATTCGAAAAGTTAAAGAAACAATTAAATAAAGGACTTGTTGAAGCAATTTTTGCGGACAAAGTGTTACTGGTTGAAGGCCCTTCAGAGGAAGTCCTTTTTGAAAAAGTATTAGATGAAAAAGAGCCAAAATACCCGATTATGGGTGTATATATATTGGCAGTAAATGGAATTGATTTTAGTCCTTATGTAAAACTTCTTAAGGAACTACAAATACCGTACGTAGTTAAAACAGATAATGATCTGCGAAAATCAGGAAATAAAGATAAGTATAAACCAATCGGATTTTCTAGAATTAATGCTATGATTGGCGAAGAGCTGTTGCCCGAAGATCCTGTTGATGAAGATGGTATTGAAAGTAGAAGAAATCTATATGATTTGAACAAAGAAAAATTAGATGATATCAGGAAAAATCACCATATCTATTTATCAAGAGTAAGCTTGGAAGAAGATTTGGATGAAGTCCTCCATGCTAATATGGTTCAATATCTACCAGAAGCAGATGGAGATATCATAGCATATCTTAAAGGGCATAAGAAATATAATATGATAAAGCTTGTAGAGAAGCTGACAAACGAAGATTGTGATAAAATTTTCCATCATTATAATTTTGCATGTTTGGAGGAAATCCTGAAATGAGCTTATCGGAAATCCAACAGGAAATTGCAGATACGCCTGGTAATATGATTGTGAGCGCAAGCGCAGGGACAGGTAAAACACATACGATGGTTGCCAAGATAGAGAAGGAAATTGAAGACAATCATACGCATAAGGTGATTGCTGCAATTACCTTTACAGTGAAAGCGGCAAAAGAAATAAAAGAAAGATTGAAAATAGATAGCTCTGATCACTTTATTGGAACAAATAATAGCTTTGTTATCGAAGAAATCATAAAACCATTTGCTAAGGACGTATATGGCGATGAATTCAAAGGTGACATAAATACGGATTACTCTATAAAAGTAAATACGTTTGAAGATGGTCTTGCTTACCTTTCAGAGTATAAAACAATTTGTTCTTATGCTGACAACAAAAAGAATTTTGTATTTGACCTTGCCCTGAGGATAGTAAAACAATCAGAAGCATGCAGACTCTTTTTAAAAGCGAAATATATCAAAATTTATGTTGATGAGTATCAAGACTGTGACCAGATGATGCATGAATTTTTTATGTATATCTGTAAAACACTTAAGATAGATTTATTTGTCGTAGGGGATCCCAAACAATCTATTTATATTTGGCGGGGAGCATATCCGGAGGCTTTTAGGAGTATTTTTTTGATGGACGATTTCCAGAAAAAAGTATTAAGAGATAACTATAGATCCTGCCAACAAATACAAAATTATTCCAATCTGCTGACGGATGAAACTCGAAGTCTATATACGCCTTGTAGCGATAAAAGTGCTATTTTGCTTGTTAACGCAAATTCGTATAATTGGGTTGGGAAAGTCTGTGACCATTTAGATTTGAATAAGACATGTGCTTTGCTGCGATTTAGTAATAGAAATGCTCAAATGGGTGCAGAAGAACTAAGTCAAATGGGAACTCCATTTACATATATACCAAGAACTCCGATTTCGGATATTACAACAGATGTTTCTTGGTTATATAATGCAATTGCGCAGTATTTTATCCTAAAAGAATATTCTATTTATGATTTTATGGACGAAATACCAGAAAAATCTGTTGGTGATAGAAAAATCAAACAATATCTTAAGGAAAAGTTAAATTTTATAGAGAAAGCATTGAATAATAAGCTTTATGGAGATGTAATTCAAGAAGTAGAAAACATTGCAGCTTATTTCGGATACACTAGTTCAGAAAATGATATAAAAAAATTGATAGCTACAATTAATGATGAAGAATATCATGCAGCATTTAAAATGGACGAATTGCAACATGTTTCTATAACATTTCATTCTTCAAAAGGACTTGAATTTGATCAGGTAATTGTTTTTGCGAACGACTATCAGTTAGATGATAATGATAGTATTTGCAATCATTACGTTGCTGTAACAAGAGCAAAATCAAGGCTAATAATCGTTAAACTTTGTAATTATAAGCAATATAATGGGATGAAATATTTTGATAATCTGACAAAGATGTTTGAAAAGGCAGGAATTCGTCCTGATGATGTGATGCAAATTATTGAGTAAAAAAGAAGAGAAGCTTAGAAAAGAGAATAGGAGACAGTGTTAAAAAGACATTTTTAAATTCCCAGGAAATTTTTTAAAATGAATGCGTCTAAAACCCTCAGTTCTAAAAGAAGCAAGAGTAATGAAAAATAGGATGTGGCTGTTTGGTTGGAATGAAAATGGCAATTTCAGATTGGCTCTAATTGGCTAAAACAGATAGGCTTTAATAGGGTTCTAAAAGTGAGGATTATCATGACAAACAATGAAAATAAATTCGACTTATTTATTGGGTTATTTAATCGCGATGGATATGTTCTTGATTTTAGTAATGCCAGATTTGATACATTTACTGCCAAATGTGTAGGAACGGCAATTCAAGCAAAATATAAATTATCAAAAGGCAAATCATTGAGAGAATACTTGTATGATCCAGGTGTTAAGGAAAACGAAAAGTGGAAATTGGTAACGGATTTATTAGAATATTATGAGCAAAAATATGAGCAGGAATATAACCCAGAGTTAGGGGCAGATGATTATGTGCCTGGAGTTCATGCTTTTGGAGTAGAATTTAATAAAGGATATAGAAATTTATATTTTAAATGTAAAAAGTTATTAATAGAGCATAATAAAATAAGAACAAGCTGTATAGCTCAATCAGATTTAATCAAAAAGAATTTATTTACCAGTGCATATTTAAAGAATGAAATAGATTTGATGATAAGTGAAATACAATCAAATCCTACGGATGCAATAGGAAAATCGAAAGAACTTATAGAATCTTGCTGTAAAACAATTCTATCTGAAATGCATGTAGACTATGATAAGAAATGGGACTTATCGATTTTAACGAATAAGACCTTAGATTTATTAAAATTAACTCCCAAGACGATAGATGGTAATAGTCCTGTGAGTTCGCAATTAAAAGCAATTTGTGGAAATTTGCGTGGCATCGTTACGAAAATCGCTGAAATTCGAAATGTATATGGAAGTGGTCATGGAAAAGGAGATGGGTTTAAAGGGTTAGAAGCAAGGCATGCTCGTCTTGCTGTAGACTGTTCTGCAACATTTTGTGAATTTATATGGAGTACATGGAAACAGCAAAAGCAAGGATAATAGGGGAGCGGTAGGAAGCAGCAGATGTGCTTTCTACCGCATTCGCATAATAGCTTCTCAGAGAGGGAAAATAAATATGAAGAGACTGGAATTGATGCCAACAGATGAGAATATTTTAAAATCGCTGCAAGAAGATATATTTGAACGGAATCAGGAGTTGCAGTATTTCATAAAGTTATTAAACAGTATTGAAGGTCCCTATAGTATCGCAGTAAATGGAAGCTGGGGAAGTGGAAAAACATTCTTCGTGAAACAGGCAAAAATGGTTTTGGATGCTTATAATACAGACTTCGATATGATAGATGAAAAAAGAAATGCAATAAAAGATAGCCTCAAACTGAAAGATCAGCAAATTAAAAATCAATGCTGCATTTATTACGACGCATGGAAAAGTGATTGTGATCTGGATCCAATTTATTCTTTGATTTGCAGTATCACGGCAGGATATAAGCATTTTAATGAAAAAAATTTTAAGAACAAAAAGGGACTGGTAGCGTTAGGAATTTCTATTATGAAAAATGCTATTCCGTTTATTTCTAACAAAGGAATAAGAGCCCTGCTTTCTATTTTACCGCTTGAAAACATTGAAAGTGTATTAGAAAGTAAGAACCCCTTAAGCGGTGTAAAAAAACAAATTGAATTAGAGGAGAAAATACGAGAGTTTTTGAAGAATTTAAATTCAAGTAAAGAAGAACGCATCATTATTTTCATTGACGAACTGGATCGTTGTAAGCCGGATTTTGCAGTGCTGCTATTGGAACGCATTAAACACTATTTTGACTTGGAAAACACTACCTTTGTTTTTTCGGTAAACTGTGATCAACTTGTGTATACCATCAAAAAATTCTATGGGGAAGACTTTGATGCAGGAAGATATCTGGGGAGATTTTTTGACCAAATTGTCCCTTTGCCCAAAGCAGAGTTACGTAAATTCTATAAAATTTATGATGTAGATGATATGTATTATTATGATTTAGCAATAAGAGAATTCAGTAAATCATTTAACTTTAGTATAAGGGAGTTGGTTCACTATATAAATATGACACGTATCATATCAAAAAAAATGAAAAGTGAGCAATCGAGTCCGGTATCATTTCACCCTGATACAGATTGGCTTCTTTCTCATTGTATAATTCCTATTCTGATTGGGATAAATATTTTCTCGCCTCAATACTATAATGCTTTTATTTCAGGTGAACACGAGAATCAATTTGTTAAATATATTATGGGGAATACAATATATATAGAACGCATTCACAAAGCAGTGACCAATTCAGTTGAAAAGAACTTTGCAGAAAAATATCCAGATATAGCCAGTGAAGTAGGCGCTGTATATCAGGCGTTATTTAGTAAAAAGAATGAAGGACGTCCTGTTAATATAGGAAATTATAATTTCACTGATAGTGTGAGAACATATGTTAGAAGTGTCGGAGCATTGATGTCGGGTTTATCTGATTTTGATTATTCTTCAATAAAATCGGATTAAAAGCGTTCATACCGGCCGGATTACAATGGATATGCAGCAGGAGTCTAAAAATGGTGGAACGAGAATTAAAACATGATAGGATTTTAATCAATTTACGTAATGATTTGGCTAAACGATTCTCTTTGGATAAAGCAAATGAATATATGAAAAAATTCCCCGAAGGGAGAATTTGCAGCAATATCAACGATGCGCTGGAAGCCTACAAAGTTAAAAAAATCATAGAGGCTTTGAAAGATAAAATTACTGATAAGGATAAATATAAGGCTGATCAGGTAAAACTCTCAAAATCATATTCTATTTATATGAACAAAATCACTGATGAAAATATCGTAGAAGAGTATGGCAGAGTCAATTGCCGGTATTTTGATGATTTCTGGGATTTATTTGAGCAAAGAAAGCTATATGAGCGAATATCTTCAGAATCAATTAACAAAATTCTTTCCATAGAAAATGGAAATGCGCTGATCTATATTTTACAGCATAAAAAAACTGTGAATCAGTATAATCCGTTTCTGTACCAGTATATGCTTACGTATTCTAAAAGTGCAGAAATCTTGATTAATAAATTTATGGTCAAGGATTCGGGGGGAAAACAGGAAATTTATCTACCTCCTGCACTAGAACAGCAGGAGTATAAGAAAATCCTGCAAAATTATATAGAATCAGACAAGGCTAAAGAAATCTTCCTGGAAATATTTTTCAGGGAAAAAGGGCCCCAGAAATTATCTTTGGAGGATTTGCGTTATTCTTGTAAGAAAAAATTGGATGACTTGAAAGAGAAAAATGCCAACTGTTATTTTACACAGAATCCTTTAATTATAGTTGGTTCCAAACCACAAAAAGAACTAATTTGCTGCTATGAACCGACTCCTGGGATTATACAGGTTGACTATGATTCTGAATGGTTGAAAATATATACTGATTTTCCAAGTATCTTTAAAAATTTCCCAAATGTATTCCAAATGGTGGATTATATGGGAAGAATGACTTTTGTCAAAAATACCATTGATGAAATAGAGTCTAAGCATTTTAATAGCCTGCAGGGGAAAAACGACTACGCAATGTGGCCTTATCAGTCCCTGCGGTTTCAAAGAGTGTTGCTTTCTTTTTATACGTATACGAAATTGTTAAAGGAAAAGCAAATTCGGTTAGAAGATGCCTTTGTTTGGTTCTTTGAGGAGTATTTGCCTCAAAATTTCCATAATGCCCAGGGTTTCTCTTTCAACATTTCTTCTGAAAATAATTCTGATTTAGATTTGACTAAACTGCTGTTTACCGAAATTGATGGGATAAAGAAGCAGTACAGTTCTTATGCAAAACTAAAAAGAGTTGATCGGGATTATTTGCAAACAATTTCCAAGCCCGTGGCCTATGGGCAAATCCTATCCATACTGAAAAATAAGTATTTGTATGTTAAGAGTAAAGAATTGAAAGATGCGCTCTTATGGATTTTTTCTGATCAGAGTGAGTTAAAAGCAATCGTGAGAGGTGTAGGGGAAGCACAGGAATTCATTCAAGAGGATAGCTTTTTCTTTCTGGTGACGAAGCATGAGATTTACGAAAAAGATTTCAATGAAAATCCCAGGGAGTTAATATATACCTTAAGAGACAAAGGGATTGTCCAAATAGAAAAAGATGGCAGAATAGCATTGAATAAAAGCAAATGTGCGATTTTAAATCAGCTGTACAGGTTTAAGGTACTCAATGCCTACTATCTGAAAAACGATCCTAGAGCCAGTGGATATTTGGAAGAACTGGTAAAGAAAGGGGACGTGGAGTACAGGGATACATTATTCAGTGAGCCAGAGTCGGATTTTCTGAACTATATTCTGAATAAATCTCAGTATCGCGATGGGTTGGATTTAAGAAAATGGAAAGAAGTAAGGGATTAGGTGATTTGGCGCGTTGAATTGGTGTGCTGGTCTATATAAAGTGCAGGGCTTTTGATAAGTAGGTAGCAGAATTCTGCTATAAAGTCAACGACTACTGGCATCCCAATGACGAAGGAGGCATGGCCTGGAACAATCCGGAAATCGGCATCCAGTGGCCCCAGGTAGTAGGGAAATATCCCGGTTCCGCCAGCAGCGAAGGGTATCATCTGGAAGACGGCACGCCGCTGAATTTAAGTGAGAAGGATATGGAGTGGATGGGGATTAAGGTTACGTTTAAGTTTTGAGAGGAAAGTTACAAAGTAAATTATTAATTATATAAAATTAAAGATAAGTGAAAAATAAAGCTCTAAATGATATCGCTTTTAGGATTGATAAAATTTAGAATTTTATTTTTTGTCCCGAATTTGACTTTTTTGTCCCAGACAGATATACTGATACAAAGGGATAGGAGGAGTTGGAGTGTGATGAAGAAAAGAGATATTATTAATTTAATCAAATGTTTTGCTGAGGGTAATAAAGCTGGCTTTAGAGCAACAGCTGCTCAAATTGCACATGGGTTTGATCTGAATGGGGATACTGAATTAGCGCTTTATATCATGTCACTTTTGTCTGAAGTAAACTCTTTTGTGCCTCAAGATCAGGATAATGTAGAAATAGTGGATCAGCCACAGTTTTTTGAGAAAGTAACCAACTATGAAGATATGTTATTATTGCCTGATTCTATCATGAATGATGTATTGGGTATTGTGAATGCTATCAATCACCATATGGGTCTTCATCGATTTTTATTTGAAGGAGCCCCTGGCACAGGAAAAACTGAAGCAGTAAAGCAATTGGGTAGAATTTTAAAAAGAAATGTCTATGTAGTTAATTTTTCAGAAATAATTGACAGCAAACTGGGACAAACAACGAAAAATATTGATTGTTTATTTAAACAGATGAACGGATTTTATCAAAAACAGAGAGCAATTTTTTTGTTTGATGAAATTGATGCACTGGCTTTGGATAGAACCAATAGTCATGATGTAAGAGAAATGGGAAGAGCAACTTCTGCTTTGTTGAAAAGATTGGATTTATTGGATAAGGAAATTATATTGGTGGCTACAACCAATTTATTTTCACATTTTGATAAGGCTTTAGTTAGGAGATTTGACACTGTTATTAATTTTAATCGGTATACAAATGAAGATTTGCTTGTGATTGCTGAAAAAATATTGAATCGGTATCTGGATCAAGTGCATTTGAAAAAAAGAGATGTACGCCTATTTCGTAAGATCATGCAATTGAAGAAGCAGTTGCCATATCCTGGTGATTTAAAAAATATGATTCGGACGGCCGTGGCTTTTAGCAATCCCAATGATGAGGAGGATTATTTTAGAAGATTATACAGCGAGATAACCGGTAAACGTCCTGATAATTTACAACAACTGAAAAAAAACAACTTCACAGTAAGAGAAATGGCAATCTTGACTGGAAAATCTAAAAGTACGATTGATCGTGAATTAAAGGAGGCAGGAACTGATGAACAATCTGCTTGAATTAAAGGGAGAATTTCAGCATTCGAAAAATATATCTGGTAGGGGTGGTGTTAGTTTAAAAAAAAATGAGTTTGTAAAAGCCGAACATCTTTTTGAGCTTGCCGATGAACTAGAGAAAATTAACTCTTATTGGAAAAAAAACACAGAATTAGATGGAGCCTTGCTGAGCGCTCATTATGATAGAGTAATTCCCAAATCTAACCGATTGCAGTTTCTATTTTCTATAGGAGAAAAGAAACCTAATGACTTTATTGTTGGGGCAAAATTTGAGGAAAGAAATGATAAACCAGGATTAAAATGTCATGTATTTACGTATTTTCTGCAATTGAAGGTATTAAAAAAAGCCATTGGTCTTTTGAAAGCGACTGCGGAGCTTATACAGAGTGAATATGAAGGAGTTGTTGATTATAATAAATTTGAATCAATTAAAAAGAATTTCCGTAGTAAAAAGATTCATAAAACGACATTTTTAAAAGTATTAGTTGATGGCCTTCATGTGGCATTCTTTCAAATTGATAGAGTAGAAAAGAGGGTACAAGAGAATACATTAATTACAATTTATAAAACGACTAACAATATTACGACCAGACAGCTCCTTGCTAGATTTGGTATTAATATACCAGAAAAGCGCATTATGGATGAACTAACTATACAAATGCGTCCAGAGGAAGTACAGATGCTGCTCGATAAAGCTCCATATTTAGTTGCTATGAGTGTCAATGATTTGACCACCTATGTACCTGAAGAAACATCTCAATTGTCGGATCAGGATGAAGAAATTATCCCACATCCACACAATGAACCGATTATTGGGGTTATTGACACTCCATTTAGGGAGGATGTGTATTTCCATGAATGGGTGGAATATATAAATTGTATCCATGAGGATATAACTATTGAAGATAAAGATTATGATCATGGAACTGAGGTTACTTCAATTATTGTAGACGGGCCTAGAGGAAATCCCCAATATGATGATGGATGTGGAAATTTTCGGGTTCGACATTTTGGAGTGGCTCCTTCTAGCGGTGTCAGCTCTTTTTCTGTAATTCAAACTATCAGAAAGATTGTAAGCTCAAATAAAGATATCAAAGTATGGAACTTATCATTAGGATCTGCTTTAGAAATTAATGAAAACTTCATTTCTCCTGAAGCAGCAGAATTGGATAAGCTACAAAATGAATTTGGCGTTATTTTTGTAATTGCGGGAACCAATTTGCCATCTAGGCAAGACGGCAATCAGAACTATAGGATAGGAGCTCCGGCTGATTCATTGAATGGGATTGTGGTGAATGCTGTAAATAATGAAAAACGAAGTGCATCTTATTCACGAACAGGTCCTGTTTTGTCCTTTTTTAGAAAACCTGATTTTAGTTATTATGGTGGAGATAAAAAAGATAGAGAATATATGACGGTTTGTAAGGATAATATGGGACAGGCTTATAACACCGGAACTTCATTTGCGGCACCTTGGGTTACTAGAAAAGTTGCCTATTTGATTTATGTAATGGGGATGAGCAGAGAAGTTGCTAAAGCATTGTTAATAGATGCTGCAGCAGGATGGAATTGTAAAAATGACAATAAAATGGGATATGGAATTTTACCCATTTCTATTCAAGATATTTTAAAATCAGCAGACGATGAAATTAAATTTGTGATTTATGGAATAACAGAGAATTATTGTACGTATAATTACAGTTTACCGGTTCCGATAAAAGACGATAAATTTCCCTATCTTGCAAGAGCAACCCTGGTTTATTTTCCAGAATGTAATCGAAATCAGGGAGTGGATTATACAAATACTGAATTAGATTTTCACTTTGGACGATTTCAAGTAAATCGTAAGAATAACCATCCTAAGATAAACTCAATTAATGGAAATTTACAAGATGAAAAAGGTGGTCAAGGTCTTTTTGAAGCAGATGCAAGAAGAGAATATCGGAAATGGGATAATGTTAAATTTATCTCCGATAAGATAAAGCCAAAAGTTAAACCACGAGTGGCCTACGAAAGTGGTATGTGGGGGATTCAAATTAATTGCAAAAATAGATTGTCATCATCTGTAAAATCTGGAATACCATTTGGCTTAGTAGTCACATTGAAAGAAATCAAGGGAGTTAACAGATACGATATTTTTAAACAGATGTGCCAGGCAAAAGGATGGCTTGTAAATGAAGTAAGCATTGAAAATCGAATTGATATTTATTTGAAAGGAGAAGAAAATATTTTGTTAGAGTAGGAGTATGAAAAGAGTTTGAGAAAAAAATAAATCGTTAATCTGCTTACGGGTCGGGTAGGAGGGGTTGCAGTTCTTACCCGACCGTCAAAAGGGAGTACTTTTAAAAAGCCGGCGTCTATTGTTGTTACAATGAATGATTTCTAAAATAGAGAATATTCCCTTGCAGGAATCGAACAGATTTTTCTAACAAGAGCTAGAAGGAGAAGACTTTAATGATGGTTACAGCAGATGGGGTGAAGCTTAATACGTGTGAAAAATCAAAAGATGCAAACCAAGAAACCAATCTTCGAAAGAAAAAACTGTCAATCGATGAACTTATTCAACATATGAAAGATAAGGGGATAACTTTTCATATTGTGAATGAAGCTGAAGCAAGACATTTTTTGCAGGAACATAATTATTATTTTAAGTTAGCTGCCTATCGTGGTAATTATGTAAAAAATCAATATGGTCCTAATGCTGGAAAATATGATCGTCTAGATTTTGTATATTTAGAAGAACTCTCTAAAATTGATATGGAGTTACGTTACTTGATAATGCATATGTGCTTAGATATTGAACATCAAATAAAAGTTATGTTAATGGATCGGATCGAAAAAAATCCAGAAGAGGATGGATATGGAATTGTAAGAGAATTTGATAAGGAAGAACAATGTCGTCAAAAAATACTTAAACAATCTAAAAATAGTTATGCTCATGAGTTGATTGAAAAATATCATGATAACTTAGATTTCCCAATATGGGCTTTATGTGAGTTGATAAGTTTTGGTGAATTATGTAGACTATATAAACAGTATACAGAAATGTATCCTGAATGTGGATTACCGAAGCGTAGCTTACTTAATCCTATAAGAAATCTTCGTAATGCAGCTGCTCATAGTAATTGCTTGATATATAAATTAAAAACTACAAAGGGACAAACGATGAATGAAACAAACAATATCGTAGCGGAAATTCATACGATATCTCGTTCAGCTCGGAAAAAGTATTTAAGAATTCGTCCTATACATGATTTTGCAGTTTTATTGTATTGGTATCATAATTTTGTAAAAAGCGAACCTTTGCAACAAAAGAGAAATCTAGAATTGCATAGATTGTTTGAACAGCGTATGTTGAGACATAGTGATTATTTTTATGAAAATCATTATATCAAGCATGCCTATATTTTCACTTTAAAATTAGTGAAATATTTCTTCCCATCTATTGACAACTGATGATTATTGAGATATTATATTAATAATTTGAAAACCGCAAGGTTTTGGATGGGACGTGTTACGACATGTCCCTTATTTTTTTTGATTCTAATTGCTTGTCTGTTTAGAAGTAAATGATTAAATAGGATGGGTTTTACTACTGGTAAATATCGTGTTATTGCTAAATAATATTGTAGTTGTCAAAAAACTATTAGAGCCCATCTGAATTAGCCATTTTGAGCCCATCTGATTTGACCATTTAGA
>ERZ791858.308-NODE-308-length-50814-cov-11.679919_pt1 | contig 50814 bp, 43 predicted proteins | sample MGYA00510284_ERZ791858 | MGnify/ENA primary metagenome ERZ791858 (study PRJEB30046, sample SAMN00792077) | human gut metagenome | study: EMG produced TPA metagenomics assembly of the A metagenome-wide association study of gut microbiota in type 2... | reverse complement strand
TTGCTGCAGGGATTAGCGTGGCACTCAGTATTATTATTGTCATCAGCCTTGTGGCCTTTGTGTCCGGCTCGGCCTATGGCATCTTTTTTGCCGCCAATGCCCCCAACGCCGACACAATTACCGTGCAACAGGCAGTAGAAACACTGACAGCAGAATACCGCGACAGGCTGGAAGAAATCTCCAACAGCGTACAGCATGACCGCCAAGACATTACAGCCAACGATGATGTGTACTTCATCCGTTGGCAGGATGTCCTGGCGGTCTTTTCTTCGTATGTTTCAGGAAATGAACAAGGCGCACCTATTGCGGCACTGACAGAGGAGCAGGTAGATAAACTGCGGGAAACTATGTGGGCGATGAATGTGGTGGATTGTTCCGCCCACCCGGAGACTACCACAATAGAAACCACCGATGAGGACGGAAACCCGACCACCACAGAGATAACTGAAACCGTCCTTGTTATTGAGCTGACCCACAAAACACCCGATGAGATGGCGGCAGATTATCATTTCACCACCCGTCAGAACACCTATCTGCAACTTTTACAAGACCCGCAGTATGAGGAACTGTGGGCAGAATTGCTCGGCGGTTTTGCGCAGGGCGGTGGAGAACTTATGAACCCGGACAGCACCCGTACTCCGACAGGCACCCTGCAATGGCCGCTGCCGGTTGCGGGTACAATTACCTCGCAATTCGGCCACCGTGTAGACCCAATCACTGGAGAGGTCAGTTCCCACACGGGCACCGACATCGCCTGTGCCGAGGGTACACCAATCCTTGCCGCCGCTGATGGCGTGATCACTGTTGCCAACGGCCTTGACAGTTGGGGCGGCAGCTACGGCTATTACATCCAAATCGATCACGGCGGAGGGCTGGAAACTTTGTATGCACACTGTTCGTCCATCTGTGTAACTACCGGTCAGCAGGTGCAGGCCGGGCAGGTCATTGGCTATGTCGGGCATACAGGAAGGGCAACAGGCTCACATTTGCATTTCGAGATACACATAAATAAAATTAGGAAGGACGCAATGAGTTATTTCGGGATGCAATATTGAGAACAGATTTACAATTTGCAGCCGGTCACGGTCTGCTCAGCGCACGATCAGGACATAGGGATCAAACAGTTGTTCATGCAGCTCGTCCATGGCCTGTTCGGGGTCGGAAATATCGGTCAGCCAGAGCGAATAGTCATACTGACAGAAGCCGGACAGATCCATCTTGAAGTTTGTTTCCCAGTTGTTGTTCATAACCCAAGAATACAACGGGCGGGCATTGTTTTCTGCTGCGCCGTCGCACAGGCGGATGGGGTGATGCTGCATCTCGCCGGTATAGAACATGGGAACATCTCTGGCTGCAATCAACACGCTGCCTTCGGGGGAAAGGCGTGCCGCGCCGTCATCCGACATATAGAATTCCATGCAGGTGCCGGGCAGCTGGTCAATGCCGGGGCGGAAAGCCTCACGCGCACCCTTGCGAAGCACGGTTTCGTTGCCGAGACGGTTCAGATCAAGCGACAGGAAAACACTCTCCACTTCGTCCGAAATTGTCTTGCCAAGTTCCAGGGTAAAGTCAATACGGGGAATGGCTTCATACAGCTTCAGCAGAACATCAGCTTTTACTGTACCGGCAAGGCTGTAATGCAGACGCAACTGGGTGAACACAGGACCATGTTCCATGCAGGTGATTTCCATCAGTTTTCCGATGTGCGTTTCTGCGTGTTTGCCGCGAATATTGCGACCCAGTGCACGGCGCTCTTCGTAAGAAGAGAATGGTACCTCCTGGTGCAGCGGCGTGCGCTGGTACACCGGCGTGAAGAATGGAATGGCAGTACCGGCCATTTCGGTTCCGGTGCGCTTATCCACAAACGAAGTGATGCCATCGCCCGGCTTATAGCAGATGCGGAAGAATTTGTTTTCCACTTCATACGGCAGGCGGTACGTCACCGGGTCGTAGTCATTCACAATATCCCGTACTTCTTCAGCGCCCATATAGCAGTGACGTGTATTCAGCGTTTCCGGAGCTTTGTGACGGGCAGCGTAGGTGTATTCTTTTTCTTCGCCGTAAGACAGCGTATCAATAAAGCTGATTTTGCGTCCGCGCGGGTGAGGGGATACCTGGCAGGTGTACAGGTTTCCTGCCAAATCACGCACCTCAACATCTTCAAGTGCAAGGGTTTCAATATAAAACTCGATCAGCTGGGGTTGGCTCGTGTGGCTGACGCCTACCGCACGCACAGTACCGGTGGTGTTGTAGTAGCGCAGCATATCGCCTTTCTTCTCGGCAATGGAGCAAAGCATAAGGGAGGCGGCTTCATGCGCCTTGGATGCGTAGCTGTTCTTACGCATATCCAGGTTCAGAACCATCGTGTCATATGGGTTGGTAATAGTAGAAGAATGTCCCCATGTATGCTCTGCATACAGCATCAAGTTGTCCTGCACGGCTTCTGCCAGCGCCGGATAGTGTGTTTCTGCATCCGGGTCCAGACGGTTTACAAGCTGCCAACGGTGGTCGGCATCCTTGTAGTGCTTGACCGCATAGGGGGTACTGCCGACACCATTGGCCCACCAGTCCGTCCAGTCACCGCGGTAAACAGGTGCATCCGTAAGTTTCGGTGCGATGGCAGCGTACAACTCCTGCAGCGAAACCATCTCAACGCGTACTTCCTGACCGTACTTTTCGTTGTAAGCACGGATGGTTTCCATAATCTCGGCAGACGGCGGCGCATTATCGCTGAAAACACCGGACACTGCGGTTACAATGAAATCGTATGGATAACCCTCGGTTTCACATTCGGTCAGATACTTGTCAAGATTTGTATGCAGCTGATCCGAGAAGGAAGTGCCGGCGTCGGCATCTTCACCCAGACGGTTGCGCATCATCCAGTTGACAGCGTGGTTGGGCTGAAGCCCCAGCACATTGCCCAGATTATAATGCTCACCGTTCCAGACCAGCAGCCGCTGACCGGACGCATTTTCCCAGAAGAAAGCATTCTGGTTCTGGTACAGCGGATACATACCGTGGTGGCAGTGAACATTCGTGAAGAAGAACTCCACACCGTTTTCAATCATGGCGTCACGGTAGCCCATGGAAAAGCCATTGACATCGGCTGCCATGGCTGTGTGAATTTTTGTGCCAAACGGTTGCAGCTTGTCCTGCCATTTGGCCAGACGCTTGCCGAATACATCCGCATTGACAAGATCGTTGAAGTTCAGATAGTTGGCCGAAATACCGATTTTGCCTTCCTTGACAAAACGGGCGAAGTCAGCGCGGTCGTCCTCACTGGCCTGTTTCCAGAACTCCTCTACGCAGTACAGCGTTTCGCAGTTCCAGCGGAAGTCAGCATATTCCGGCTGACGCATCATCGACAGCACGGTTTTGATATAGTTGACCTGAATTGCAATAACGCGTTCCTGCAGATCCGTGTAGCCTATGTCCGTGTGGGAATGGTGGACAACATAGACCGTCTTGATGGAATGTGCCATGATAAAATACCTCCTAGTATTTGATTTGCGGTTTTCGGGGGAAAGCCACAGACTTTTGAGATTGATAAAATGCCGGCGATTCTACACCGGATGTGCCACAATGCATACCGGTACAGGGCAGGAGATTCCCGCTTTTTCCGGTTTCAGACGTCCCGTCTTTTCATCCCGGCGGAAGCAGGTGATGCAGCCGCTGTCCTGATTGGCAGCCAGCAGCATATAGGATAACTCAGTTGCGAACACAGGCAAGAATGACCTTGACCTCGCTGCCGTCCGGGCTGGAAATTTCATAATCGCCGGCTGCCTGAGGAACAATACAGGTTTCGGCATAGTGCAGCTCCAGAGGAGGGAACGCATCGCTTTTGCTGCGCAGAACCGCCCGCGTACCATCAATCAGGTTCAGCATATGCACACTGCCGTTGCGATGTACCGGCAGGGTAGAAGATGTTGTAAAGCGGAATGTGTCCAGAAACTCCAGTTCATGCAGACCGGTGCGCACAACCGTTCCGTTTTCGCCGGTATAAACTTCTGCCACTGCGTTGACAAGGTTTCTGTGAACCCATTCGGTATTACGGTACCATTGGATGTTGGCTGCACCATGTTCAAGGTGGATGGGGCGCGGTTTGCCGTCAAGGTCAACACGACCCCAGTCCCACAGCTTGAATGTGAAAATATAGGGTGTAGCGCTGATTTCCAGCACCATGGTATCTGCACCGGAACAATGCACAGTGCCGGCCGGAATCAGTACATGGTCGTGCTTTTTGACAGGGATTCTGTTGACAAATTTTTCTGCCGGGAAAGGCTTGCCGCCGTTCTGGGCCGTCTGCAGGGCGTCGATCATTTCTTCCGGCTTTGTACCGGTTTTAATGCCCAGATAGACGCAAGGGGCTTCGCCGGCAGCATCCAGAAGATAGTAGCTCTCATCCTGTGTATAGTGCATATGGAAATGGCTCTGGATGTATTCGGTCAGGGGGTGAACCTGAAGCGAAAGGTTCTGCCCGTGCATGGTGTCCAGCATATCAAAACGAATGGGAAATTCCTTGCCGAAGCGTGCATGAACACGGTCACCCAGAAGCTCACGCGGGTGCGCATAGACAAGGTTGAGCGCCGGCGTTTCCACAACACAGGAACCGAAATCCAGCAGCAGGCTGTCTTCCTCCGGAACACCGTCAAAGCTCCAAGCGTAGTTGCTGCCGTTATCAGGCAGGTCAAAATGTGTTTTCATCCAGTCACCGCCCCAGACACCCGGATCAAAGTAAGGCACCATGCGGAACGGCTGCGCCGCAGCTTTGGATAGTGCATCGCGGTAAGTATATCTGTGTCTGGATGTGGGCGGTACGGAAATCAAGGCTGCGCCTCTGGATAAAAGAGGAAATTTTCTGGCACCTGTCCGCCATTTCCCGGCAATGGCCGGCGCGGACAGGCAAACGTTGCTTGAAAACTTTGGTTGGATTTTTAGCAGTATCTGCCCGGAAAATGCTCTTCCCATTGAAATTGATCTTGCGTTTCCCGGACCGTTTGACTATAAAAACGGCATCTGCCTTTTACAAGGGCTGGACAAATACGATGCACTGTACGGCTGCAATCTGCGCCGAGCATTCTCCGAAATCAGCGGCTTGCTGGAGCAAAAAATTCAATTCATCAATGATGCAGCGGCCTTTGCGTTGGGGGAAATGGCCTTTGGTCAGGCGACGCAAGCCGGGCGAGCTCTGTTTGTAGCAGTGGGAACCGGCTGCGGCAGTGCATTTGGGGTGAACGGATTTCTGGCTGAAGAAGGTACACCCGGTGTGCCGCCAAACGGATATTTTTATAATGCACCGTTTCGGGACAGCTGCGTAGACGACTATATTTCCCGGCGGGGGCTGGAAAAGCTGTCCGGCGAGATGCTGGGGGTGCCGCTGGATGGTCGTGCGCTTGCTGAACGCATCGCCGCCGGGGACGAACGGACCAAAGCCTGTTTCCGGTGCTTTGGTGAACAGCTGTGCGATGCATTGCAGCCGCAGATCGAAGCATTCTGTCCGGACACGCTCTGCATGGGGGGACAGATTATGGCAAGCGCGGCATTATTTCTGCACCCGTTGGAAAAACTTTGTACAAACAAGAAGATTACTTTATATATTACACAGGATACTTCTCTGCGGACTATGCAGGGGCTGACAAGAGCTGCCAGCCGGTAGGCATATATCAATCTGCTTATATATCTGGAAAAATTTCAGTCCATGGAGCACTTCAAACAGGAACTCGTCGAATATCTGGATTACTACAACAACCGCAGAATCAGGGCAAAACAAAAGGGCTTGCCGCCTGCAATTCACAGACAACAAGCCCTTTCGGCTACTTGAACAATTTTTACTTCAAAATATGGCCCTGACTTTTTGGGATCACCTCAAAACCGCGGATGTCCTGCTATTTATTTGGTGAAAAAACCATGTAGCTGATTGCTTTATAGAATAGACTCGTCAGGATTTGAAGCTTTTGGATCGGATGCCAGCACGCCGCGGTAAAGCACTTCGGAAGAAACGTAACTGACTTCGGGCGCCGCTTTCGGGTGTTCTATCACAAAAAGAATCTTGGCGGCCAAGCGAGAACCGATGGTTTTCGGCTTTACATCGACTGTTGTAATACGGTCGGCAACGTTCAAATATTCGCTGTTGTTGTCAAAGCCCGTCAGTACGATACGTCCTTCAGGGTCTATCCCTTTTTCTTCAAGATAACGCTGGATGAAATGAGCAATATAGTCGCTGGCACAGACGATACCGTCCGGCATGGTTGGCAGGAAGTCCAGAAAGCGACTGATTTCCTCATAATGGGTGCGAAGACCCAATGACCCGGTAAGGTAAAGACTGGGGTTTGGAATGATCCCATGCTCATGCAGTGCATCCAGAAATCCCTCGTAACGGTCTTTGTTTGTCTGGGCGTATTCCACATCGCCTATGAAGCTGAGCTTTCGGCATCCATGAAGAAGCAGACTGTTTGTAATCTGCCGGATAAGATCACGACCCTCAATAATGAGCAGATCCCCATGTAACTGGTTATAGGGGACAGAGGGAACCGTGTCCAGAAAAACCTTTGGTATAGGTAAAGAGGATAACAGCCGCAGCAAGGGCGCAGAATACGTGTTCAGTACAATGACACCATCTACTGTACCGTTTGTCAAAGGCTCCGGCAACACATAGCCCGCTTTGTAATTTGTGGGAAGATATGTGTACATGAGGTTGACATTATGCTCGGAAAGATCTTTGGCAATCTGATGGATAATCTGCATCCAGAAAAGAGAGGACTCCGGTCGGCACACGGCTACCGCTACGGTGCGTGTGTGGGGAGGCAGTTGAGCAGAGACGGTCGCAGTGGTATCCTGAGAGGGAGTGTGGAAATAGCCCATCTCGGTGGCTTTTTGATGGATTTGGGCACGCATAGAATCCGAAACGCCGGGACGGTTGCTTAGCGCTTTCCATACGGTGATTCTGGAAACAGAAAGAGCATCAGCAATATCCTGCATGGTTGGTTTGCTCATGAAAGAAAGCCTCCGTTTTTTGAGTTTATAGTAAGTATAGCACAATCATAAGAGAAAAGCAACACGAAAAGTTAACTTTTGCTAATGTTTGATGTTGAAAATGTTGGCTATCTTGCACAAAAAAACAATGCGAAAACCGTTGATATGCACGAATACAATGAAACGGTGCGCGATTTGTGCAAAATGACGATTGACAGGTACAAAAGTAAATGTTAATATTTGACTAACAAATGGCAACGAATGCTGACTATGGAGTTAACGCTTAGTTAGCACGAAATGCTGGCGGCTGTTAACACTTGGCTCGCCAAAAGAAAGGGGCACATTCTATGAAAAAGGATAAGCCGGCAGTTTCAACTTCAACGAAGCCACGCCGCAAACGTTGGACGAGTGATGACACGGAGCTGACATTGCTGGGGCTTCCGGCAGCCATCTGGTACGCAGTCTTTTGCTACCTGCCCATGTTCGGTCTGATTATCGCATTCAAAAACTTCAAGATCACTCCGGGAAAGAGCTTCCTTTACAGCTTGTTCCACAGCGACTGGGCAGGGTTTGACAACTTCAAATTTTTCCTTACCAGCAACACCTTTGCCATGCTGCTGCGCAATACGCTGTTATATAACATCTTATTTATCGTATTGAACATTGTAATTCCGGTTACATTGGCTGTGCTTATCAATCAGATTTACAGCCGCATTGCTTCTAAAGCATACCAGACGATGATGTTCTTCCCGTACTTCCTTTCGTGGGTTGTTGTCAGCTACTTTGTCTACGCTTTTCTGAACCCTGACAAAGGTCTGATGAACACCATTATTCAGGCTCTTGGCGGCGATAAAATCATGTGGTATTCTCAGCCAAAATGGTGGCCGCTGATTTTGACTTTCATGCAGGTCTGGAAATCCATGGGCTATAATATGGTTGTCTACCTTGCAAGTATTACCGGCATTGACAGTACGCTGTACGAGGCGGCAACGCTGGACGGCGCGACCAAGTGGCAGCAGACCAAATATATTACACTGCCGGCACTGAAACCCATCATCGTTATGATGTTCATTCTGAATGTCGGCCACATCTTCTATTCCGATTTCGGCTTGTTCTATCAGGTTACGCAGGGTGTTCCCAACTCACTGTACAACGTTGCCAGCACATTTGACACCTATGTCTACCAGGCTTTGCAGAGCAATGTGACAATCGGCAGAACTGCTGCCGCAGGTTTGTTCCAGGCTGCATGCTGCTGCGCGACCGTTCTGGTTGCCAACTTCATCGTTTCCAAGATTGATGAAGAAAGCGCGATTATTTGATGAAGGGAGAACACACAAATGACTCTGGCAGAAAAGCATAAGATAAAGGCCGAAGAAAAAAAGCTGGAAAAAGAGGAAGCTCGTGCGAAGTTCCGCTTAAACCAGATTAAGCCGACAACGAATGCCTGCTTTAACATTCTGTTTGTACTGCTTTCCTTCGTCTGTCTGTTTCCGGTGTTCTACGTCTTTATGATTTCCGTTTCCTCCACGGATTCTATCACAAAGTACGGGTACAGGCTTTTCCCGGATACATATTCCACGGCGGCGTACACGTTCCTTTGGAATGAACGCGGAACGATTTTTAATTCACTCATAATTTCCGTGGTGGTCACGGTTATGGGTACGGTGCTGGGCGTATTGCTGACCACAATGATTGGCTATGTGCTTTCCCGCCCGAACTACAAGCTCAAAGGCTTCTTCACCTGGATGGTATTCATCCCGATGATCTTCAATGGCGGTATGGTTGCAAACTATGTGGTTGTTGCCAATATGCTGCACTTGAATAATACAATTTGGTGCTTGGTTCTGCCGCTGGCCATGAGCAGCTTCAATGTTATTATCTGCAAGACCTTCTTCCGAACAACGGTACCGGATTCCATCATTGAGTCGGCAAAGATTGACGGCGCATCCCAGATGAAAATTTTCTGGCGTATTGTGGTGCCCATCTCCAAGCCAGTATTTGCCACCATTGCACTGTTCCTGACGTTTGGCTACTGGAATGACTGGTTCCAGTCTGCCCTGTATATTTCGGATTCCAAGCTGGTATCCTTGCAGGCACTGCTGAACAACATGATGAAGAACCTGGAGTACATCGCCAATAACCCCAGCGCAGGTCTGAGTCTGCAGCAGTACCGTAACTCGATGCCGTCCGAATCCGTTCGTATGGCAATCGCAATCATTATCGTCATTCCCATTGCGTGCGCGTATCCGTTCTTCCAGAAGTACTTTATTTCCGGTCTGACGGTTGGTGCGGTTAAGGGCTAAGAGAAAGACTCTGAAAAAGAAAAACACTGTATAAGAACATCGATGCTAACAAATAAGCCCATTCAATTTTCCCACCACATTTGGTTCTGTTCCCCTATAAGGGGAATGAAGATACACAACTTTACACAAGCAAAGGAGAAAAACAGATGAAAAAGTTCAACAAAGTGCTTGCGCTGGGCATGGCCGGTTCCATGGCCCTCAGCATGGCAGCCTGCGGCGGCAGTTCCTCTTCTGCCTCCACCGGCACCGATGGCAGCAGCACCTCTACGGCTGCTCCTACGGCTGCTCCCTCCAAGGACGTCGTCACCCTGAAATGGGTGGCCGTTGGTTCTGGCATGCCTTCTAACTACGATGCATGGCTGGCACAGATTAACCCGTATCTGGAAGATAAGATCGGCGTCAACATCGACATGGAGGTTATCTCCTGGGGCGACTGGGACACCCGCCGCAATGTTATTGTGAACACCAGCGGTGAATACGACATCCTGTTCACCAACGTCAACACCTATAACAACGACGTCAATACCGGTGCTTTCTTGGATATCACCGATATGGTCAAGGAAGCGGCTCCTGAACTGTACGCTTCCGTTCCGGAAGATTATTGGAAAGCCTGCGAAGTGGGCGGACATGTTTATGGTGTGCCTACCTACAAGGATTCTTCTCAGAGCGAGTACGTTGTCTGGGATAAGGCAAAGGTCGAGGCTGCCGGCTATGACTATACCAAGGAGCTGGGCATCACCGACCTGGATGAACTGACTGCGCCCCTGAAGGCTATCAAGGACACTGACGGCGAGGCTTCCTTCCCTCTGAACAAAAACGGCGGCGGCTACCAGTCCTATATGTATGACCAGCTTGGCGCCGGTCTGTATCCCCTGGGTGTGCGCTATGATGACAGCGAGGGTAAGGTTGTTGCTACTGTTGAGCAGGATGACGTCAAGCAGATTCTGAAAACCTTCCATGAGTGGTACAACGAAGGTATCATCAACTCTGACGCTGCAACCCGTCCCGAAGATGCAAACTACAAGGCTTGCTCCATTGCACAGGGCTGGTCCGGTGCGGCAATCACTTCCTGGGGTCCGCAGCTCGGCGTTGAGTGCGTTGCCCAGAAGTGGGGTCCGACCATCGTTTCCAATGAAACTGTCCGCGGCTCTATGAACTGCATCTCCGCTAACTGCGCCTATCCCGAAAAAGCACTGCAATTCCTGCAGCTGGTAAACACCGACACCTACGTCCGTGACCTGTTCTACTACGGCGTTCAGGGCGACAACTGGGATTACACCGATGACAGCAAAACCTTCGTCCATAAGAACAACGCGGATTGGTCTATGGCAGGTTACACCCAGGGCAGCTTCTTCGCTATCACCCCGACCGACGATTTCGATTTCAACCAGTTCGACGAAGTTAAAGAGCTGAACGAAAAGGCTGAGCCTTCTGTCCTGCTTGGTTTCACTCTCGACACCACCCCCATCGCTGATGAACTGGCAAACTGCATCCAGATTGCAGAGCGTTACAAGGGCGAGCTGCTGACCGGTACGGCTGATCCCGAAGTTATGGTTCCCCAGATGATGCAAGAACTGCGCGCTGCCGGCTTTGACAAGATCGTTGCTGAGGCACAGAGCCAGGTTGACGCTTTCATGGCTACCAATAAGTAATCTTTAAAAATCCAAATACTATCCCTGCAGGCAGGGAAACCTTCGGGAGCGGGACGCTGAGTTCCCGCTCCCGATTTATTTTAAGTACACAAGGAGAATCAAGTATGGCTAAAATCATCGGCAGCGCACTGCCCAATATTCCGTGGCAGGAACCGCCTGCAAACACTCGCACCCCTTTCTGGCGCTATGATGCAAACCCCATCATCGGTCGTGACGGCAACGCCCGTTCCAACAGCGTGTTCAACAGCGCCGTTGTACCTTTCAAGGATGGCTTTGCCGGCGTATTCCGCTGCGACAGCCTGTCCATCAGCATGGATATTTTCGCAGGCTTCAGCAAGGACGGTCTGCACTGGGATATTGAGGATACCCCGATTCATCTGGTAGGGGACGACCCGGAGGTCACAACCCGTGAATACCGCTATGACCCCCGTGTATGCTATATGGACGGCAAATACTATGTGACCTGGTGCAACGGCTACCACGGACCCACCATCGGCATTGCGTGGACGGATGACTTCAAGACATTCCACCAGCTGGAAAATGCCTTCCTGCCGTACAACCGTAACGGTGTCCTTTTCCCGCGCAAGATTCAGGGGCGCTACATGATGATGAGCCGCCCGAGCGATACCGGGCATACCCCCTTCGGCGATATTTTTGTCAGCCAGAGCGAGGATATGGTATACTGGGGACGCCACCGCTTTATGATGGGTGCTGTAAAAGGCGATGAATCTGCATGGCAGAGCATGAAAATTGGCCCCGGCCCCATCCCCATTGAAACCGATGAGGGCTGGCTGCTGATTTACCATGGTGTTATCAACACCTGCAACGGCTATGTATACCGCATTGGTGCTGCTCTGCTGGATATTGACGAGCCGTGGAAGGTAAAATACCGCGGCAAGGATTACCTGCTGGCTCCTCATGAGCTGTATGAGTGTGTAGGCGACGTGCCGAACGTGACCTTCCCCTGCGCCACCTTGACGGATGCCGCGACCGGTCGTATTGCGATGTACTACGGCTGTGCCGATACCGTGACCGGTCTGGCGTTCACCACGGTGGATCGTGTATTGGACTATATCAAGAAGAACTCTTTCTGATGTTAAAGGGGCAAAGAGATGCCACAGGATAACATTTTGCTGATACCACGATTTCGGTGTAGATACGTTCCACTAACGCAAACAAAAATGCAAAAAACAGCCAGCTTTGAATTGCTGGAAGCCTCGTTATGAGGGAAAGGAAAGACCTATGCGCACCATTGATTTTCTTGACAAGCGCGTCACAGGTATCTGCAATGAGCTGAAAAAGCTTTCTGTAAAACAGAAGTTTGAAACGAGCGACTGGCTCATAAAGCCGGGCAACTTCCTGCGCCCGGAAGATGCCGATGCAGACCCTGCACCGTTTGAACCCTTTGACAGCCGCACCATGCATTGGTACGGACCGGACAAGCATTACTGGTTCCGCGCGGATGTGGCTGTGCCGCAGGAAATGGACGGAAAACCGCTGTGGATGCACGTCTGCACCCAGATTGATGAGTGGGACGATGCCAAAAACCCGCAGTTCCTGCTGTTTGTGGACGGCAAGGTGACACAGGGCGTGGATATGAACCACCGCGACATCCTGCTGGACCGCTGCGCCAAGGGCGGTCAAAAGTACCGTCTGGAATTGCAGTCCTACACCGGAATCCTGCATACCGAATTCAACCTGATTGTAGACCTGCGGGAAATCGACCCCGAAATTGAGGGTCTTTACTACGATATGGTTGTGCCGCTGGAGGCTTTTCCCCGGTTGGAAGAGGACGGCAAAGCCCGCCGCGATCTGGAAAACGTGCTGAACGAGGCTGTCAATCTGATCGACCTGCGCACACCTTATAACGAGAGCTTCTATCAAAGCATTGCTGCTGCCCGCCGGTATCTGGCAAAAGCACTTTATACCGACCTTGCCGGTCATGAGGAAGTCATTGCAAGCTGCATTGGCCACACGCACATTGACGTGGCATGGTGGTGGACTGTTGCACAGACCCGGGAAAAAGTGTGCCGCAGTTTTGCAACTGTGCTGAAACTGATGGACGAATACCCCAACTACAAGTTTATGTCCAGCCAGCCGCAGCTGTATTACTTCCTGAAGCAGCGCTACCCCGAGCTGTATGAGCAGATCAAACAGCGCGTGGCGGAGGGACGCTGGGAACCCGAAGGCGGTATGTGGGTTGAGGCGGACTGCAACCTGACCAGCGGCGAAAGCCTGGTGCGTCAGTTCCTGTACGGCAAGCGTTTCTTCAAGGAAGAGTTCGGTGTGGACAACCGCATTCTCTGGCTGCCGGACGTGTTCGGCTATTCGGGCGCGCTGCCTCAGATCATGGCAAAGTGCGGCATTGATTATTTCATGACCACAAAGCTGGCATGGAACCAGTTCAACAAAATGCCTTACGACACCTTCAAGTGGCGCGGCATTGACGGCACCGAAATCCTGACCCACCTTGTCACAACGCTGGGGGTCGGTCAGAGCGAGAATGACTTCTTCACGACTTACAACGGCATCCTGCATCCCGATGCGCTGATCGGCGGCTGGCACCGCTACCAGCAGAAGGACATCAACAATGATATCCTGATTTCCTACGGTTACGGTGACGGCGGCGGCGGTCCGACCCGCGCCATGCTGGAAACCTCCACCCGTATGGAAAAGGGCATCGAGGGACTGCCCAAAGTGCGTCAGGCATTTGCACGCACCTACTTTGATGAGCTGGCTGAGCGTGTGAAGGACAACCGCCGCCTGCCCACATGGGAAGGTGAACTCTACTTTGAGTATCACCGCGGCACATACACCTCCATGGCGCGCAACAAGCGTTCCAACCGTAAGATTGAGCTGCACATGATGGACTTGGAACTGCTCAGCCTGCTGGCACAAGCCAAGGTCGCATACCCAGAGGCAGAAATCGACAAGCTGTGGCATGGAATCCTCATCAATCAGTTCCATGATATTCTGCCCGGTTCCTCCATCCACGAAGTATACGAAGTCACCAAAAAAGAGTATGCCGAGATGGAAGCCGAAATCACGGCACTGCGCGAGGAGCGCCTGGATGCACTGACCCCCGCCGGGGAAGGCGTTACCGTGTACAACACTACCGGCTTTGTCCGCAGCGATGTGGTTGAACTGGGTGATTGCAAGGCAGAGGCTTTGCAGGACGAAGCCGGCAATATCTATCCCGTACAAAAAACAGCCGATGGTGCCGTGGCGTTCCTGAACAACCTGCCTGCCAAGGGCAGCAAAACGTTTGCGGTCGTACCGGCACAGGTTTCGGCTGCGCCTTTTGAAATTGCGACCGATGGACATAAGATCGACACCCCGTTCTATACGGTCACCTTTGATGAACACGGTCAGATGACCGGCATCTTTGACAAAGAGAACCGCCGCGAAGTGCTCAAGCCCGGTCAGGCAGGCAACCTCTTCCGCGTATATGAGGATAAGCCCATCTATTATGACAACTGGGATATCGATATTTTCTATACCGAAAAGTTCTGGGATGTCACCGACCTGCAGGACTTCACATGGACGGAGAACGGTCCCGTGCGCGCCACACTGCACATCGAACGCAATTACAGCAACTCCACCCTGGTGCAGGATATCCATTTCTATGCAAAGCAGCGCCGGATTGAGTTTGTTACAACCGTGGACTGGCACGAACACCAGAGCCTGCTGAAGGTTCACTTCCCGGTAAATGTCCATACTGACGAAGCTACGTTTGAAATCCAGTACGGCAACCTGACCCGCAAGACGCACGCCAACACCAGCTGGGATCGCGCACGCTTTGAAAGCTGCGGTCAGAAGTGGATGGACCTGAGCGAAGGACATTACGGCGTCAGTATGCTGAACGACTGCAAGTACGGTCATTCCGTCAAGGATTCTGTGATTGGGCTGACCCTGATTAAGTCCGGCATTGAGCCGAATCCTACCACGGATCAGGAAGTTCACCATTTCACATACGCCATTTATCCGCACGCCGAAAAATGGCAGGCAGCCGGCACGGTGCCGCAGGCGTTCTTCCTGAACCAGCCCGCGTTGGCTGTGCAGGGCGGAAAGCCGGGCGAAAGCTTCAGCCTTGCCGGACTGGATGCACCCAATGTGGTGCTGGAAACCATCAAACGCGCCGAGGATGGCGATGGTGCCATTGTGCGTATGTATGAGTGCGAGAACAGCCTGACAAATGTCACCCTGGACTGGAACCTTCCCTTCCATGCGGCAGAAAGCTGCAACTGTCTGGAACAGCCCGACGGCGAGCCGGTTGAAGTCAAAGACGGCAAGATTACCTTTACGGTAAAGCCGTATGAAATCAAGACAATTCGTATCCGTTAAATAACAAAGTCCGAACATTCTGCACGGGCGGTTGGCAATGCGCCCGCCGCCCGTGCCTTTTTTTGGAGGAAATGATGATGGAGTTTATTCCGAATCCACATAAGATCGAACACCCTGTAGGGGTTCATATGCTGGACAATCAGAGCCGAATCACCCTGTGGCAGACCGAACCCGCCGCGTTGCTTTATGCACAGATGCTGCAGGGCTGCCTGCGGGAGTACGCCGGGCTGGAAGTGCCGTTCACCCGCGGTAAGCCCCGGGCAGGTGACGCCGTACTTACGGTGGATACCGCCCTGCCGCAAAACCGTTACACGCTGAGCATTATGCCGGAATGCATCACGCTGAAAGCCGGCAGCGATGAAGCACTCTGCAACGGTGTGCAGACACTGTGCCAGTATATTGAACAGCACGGAGCCGTACTGCCCGCACTGGAAATTGAGGACTGGCCCGATCTTGCCAACAGAGGCTATTATCAGGACTGCTCCCGCGGACGTGTCCCGAAGCTGGACTACCTGAAACAGGTGGCAGATATTCTCTGCCGCTACAAGATCAACCAATGGCAGCTTTATATTGAGCACACCTATCTTTTCCGTGACCTGAGCGAAGCATGGCGTGAGGATACGCCGCTGACCGCGCAGGAGATCATGGAGCTGGATGATTACTGCGCAGCCCGGCACATTGAACTCGTTCCTTCCTTGTCTACCTTCGGGCATATGTACCGTATTCTCAGCACAAAAACCTGTTGCGACCTCTGCGAGCTGCCTGACTCGGAAAAGATTCCGTTCAGTTATACCTATGCAGGGAATCACCATACCCTGAACGTATCCAATCCCGATGCGCTGGGGTTTGTAAAAGGGCTGATTGACGAATACCGCCCGCTTTTCCGCAGCAGCAAATTCAATATCTGTGATGACGAAACGTTCGATTTGGGCAAGGGGCGCAGCAAGGCACTCGCCGAGGAGCAGAGCGAGCGCAGCCTGTATCTCAGCCATGTGAAAGCGCTGTGCGAATATCTTGTTGCACAGGGGGTGACACCGCAGTTCTGGGGCGACATCATGTGGCGTTTCCCGGAAAGCTGTGCCGAGTTGCCCAAAGAAACCATCTGCCTGAACTGGGGCTATCTGCCGCATCAGCGGGAAAATGAGATCCGGGATATTGCCGCCAGCGGGATTACGCAGTACGCCTGCCCCGGCGTCTGTGGCTGGAACCGTTGGATGCCTCTGATGTACAATTCTTACCTGAATATCCGTACCATGTGCCACCATGCACACAAGTACAACGCCATCGGCCTTTTGAACACGGACTGGGGCGATTATGGTCATGTCAATGACCCGCGCCTGACGATTCCGGGCATCCTGTACGGCGCAGCGTTCGGTTGGAATGCAGAGCCTGTGGAATTTGACGAGCTGAACGAAGCGGTTTCCCGCCTGTATTACGGCGATACCACCGGGCAATTTGCCGGTCTGATGGCAAAGCTGCAGGATTATGAAGTTTTTGACTGGCGGAATACCGTCAACTGGATAGAATGTGATGAGAAAACCCGCGCCGAGATCCTTTCCGAGGTGGACTTTACAAGGATTGACGATGCCAACCGCGCCGTAGAAAAGGCAAAGGCAGATATCCTTGCAGCTGCGGTAAACCTTCCTGCCGGCAAAAAGCAGATTGTACAGGTACTCTGCCAGACGGCAGACATCATTGTGCTGTGGAACCGTATTGGCGCATGGCTCAATGCAGGCTGCCCGCACGGCCCCGAAGCAGATGCCATGGCAGCTGCGTTGGAAGACTGGCTGCAGCGCTACCGTGCGCAGTGGCGTCAGGTCAGCAAAGAAAGCAGCCTGTCGGTTCTGACAAACCTAATCTGCCGTTACGCGGATCTTCTCCGCGGACGCGCTTACGGAACCGTGGAGGCGCCTGCCGGGAGGTAAGCCATGGGCTGGCTTTATCAGCTGTTTTTTCCTGCGCATACACCGACCGAAAATGAACTGGAAATGGGTCGCTACCGGATTATTGCCGAAGGCGCAGTGGCCGGCGTGATTTATGCCGTTGCCACCGGCAACTTTCTGGCCGGGTATTTGAGCAGCCTTGGGGCGTCCGTATCCTTATGCGCCGCAGCGGCCATGATACCGTCTTTCGGGTGCGTACTGCAGTTTATCTCGCCCTTTGTGTTTGAACGGATGCACCACCGCAAACTGGCTATATGGCTTATGTGCGTGGTGTTCCGGCTTTCGGTCAGCAGCATCCTGCTGATACCGCTGGCTCTGCCGGACCCCGGTCATGCCCGCGCTGTGGTGCTGGTGCTTTATACCATCGGCTTTTTCTCTGCGGGGCTTGTTACGCCGGGGCTGGAACACATGGTTTTGGGCATCGCCCCCCAAGGCGGGCGCGGTCAGTTCTACGCCGTCAAGAGCATTATCGGAACCTGCGTTTCCAGCGCGGCAACACTTGCACTTGGTCGCGTACTGGATTATTATCTGGAACAGGGGCAGGGCTATACCGGCTTTCTTATCATCGGTATTGTCAGCCTGTCGCTTACTGTGGTGGATGCCGTTCTGCTTGCTTCGGTAAGAGAGAACCCGGTAAAATTCACCTCCAAAATGCGCCCGGCGGATATTCTGCGCCCAGTGCGCGACCCTGCTTACCGTCCATTGCTTTTTTACTGCATCATCGGCGGGCTGACTGGCGGCTTTGCTTCTCCGTTCCTTTCCGTGTATGAGCTGCGGGTGCTGGGGCTCAGCCACACCTTCATCACATCGGTGGGTGTCGTGTCCGCTGTTGTGGGCATGGCAGGCAGCTGGGTGTGGGGGCGGCTGGCCGACCGCACTGCGTGGAACTGCGTTATTTGGCTTACTGCATTCCTGAATCTTTCCTGCACGCTGGGCTGGTCCTTTGTGCGCCCTTCCTTTGCACATTTGGTTGCGCCGGTTCTGATTGTCGTTGCGGCGGGCTGTGCAGGCGGCGCATCACTGGCAAGCACAAACCTGCAATTTGCATTGAGTCCTGAAAGCGGCAAAACCGCTTACTTTGGCGTAACGGCTGCCATGAGCAGCATTGCCACCTGCACATCGGCCGCAGTGGGAACCGCCATCCAGCCCATGCTGGAAAAATCTATGGGGGACAGCTCAATTTCGCTGCTGTTTTTTGTGGCAGGCATCGGCGGTTTTGCCAACCTGATTATAAATGGGCGAAAATTGCCCTCTGTAACATAAAGGGAGAAAAAAGATGTACCCATACCAGAACCCGGATCTTTCGACAGAAGAGCGCATTAGCGACCTGATGAGCCGGATGACCCTTGAAGAAAAAATCCTGCAGACAGATCAGTATTATTCCGGCGATTTTACAACGCAGGACGAAAACGGCAAGGTTACAGCCGTGGATATGCAGCGGTTTGATGCACTGATGCAGCACAATAGTGTCGGCAGTGTGCAACTGCGCGGTATGACTGCTGCCCAAGCCAATGTTGTGCAGCGGTATGCCATAGAAAACACACGTCTTGGCATCCCATACCTTTTTAGCGAGGAAGCACTGCATGGGCTGATGACAAACAACGCAACCAGTTTTCCGCAGCAAATTGGTCTGGCGGCAAGCTTTGAGCCTGAACTCGGGCGCGAGATGGGACACGCCATTGCGGCAGAGTCCCGGGCTTGCGGGATTCACGAAACATACAGCCCCGTCATGGATCTGATTCGTGATCCACGGTATGGTCGCGCGGAAGAATCCTATGGTGAGGACACATACCTTTGTGCTGAGTTTGCACGCGAAACCGTATTGGGCATGCAGGGGACAGACCTGACGGCACCGGACGCCGTGGCTGCCGAACCCAAGCACTACGTCGGCTACGGCAACCCTGTGGGGGGACTGAACTGCGCCCCCTGCACCATGGGTCGGCACGATGTATTCAGCGACTGCCTGCCTGTCTTTGAAGCGGCTTTTGCGGACGGTAAAGCGTGCGACGCTATGTGCAGCTACAACTCCATCGACAGTATTCCGGTATCCATGGACCATGAGCTGTTAACGGATGTGCTGCGCGGGCAGTTTGGTATGCCGGGGTTTGTCCGCAGCGACCTGACGGCGGTTTCCCGCTTGTATGACTGGCACTTTATTGCCGAAACGCCGGAGGAGGCCATCCGCCTTGGGCTGGAAGCAGGCGTGGACTTACAGCTTTACGACTTTCCGCATGATGTCTGGCAGAAAGCGATTGCCCACCTGATTGAAAGCGGTTCCATGAAGATGTCGGTGCTGGATACGGCGTGTCGGCGTGTGCTGCGTATGAAATTTGCACTGGGGTTGTTTGAAAATCCTTATACGGACGAAAAACGCGCCGATAAAATCCTGCGCTGTCCGGAACATCTGGCTACCGCGGAAAAAATAGCGGAGAAATCCATCGTACTGCTCAAAAATGACGGTCTGCTGCCAATCAGAAAAGACCTGCGCAGCGTGGCAGTCATCGGTCCGGCAGCTGATACGGTTTCTTACGGCGACTATACCGAAACACGCGGTCGCAAAGGCGGGATTTCTGTGCTGGATGGAATCCGTGCTGCAGTCAGCCCCGAAACCGAGGTGCTGTATGAGCGCGGCTGCAACTTTCTGGGGCAGGCGCTGCACCCGTTTGATGCGTCCATGCTGCGCGATGAAAACGGCGAAGCCGGTCTGACAGGTCGCTATTATAACGGACCTGTGCCGCAGGGCGAACCGGTGCAGGTTCGCACGGATCGCACCGTCAACTTCAACTGGATTTTTGCACTGCCCCATCCGGAGCTTGATGCCAACTGCTTCAGCGTAGCATGGACAGGTTCGGTCATCATGCCGAAAACTATGGATGGTTGTATCGGTCTGAGCACGCAGGACAGTATGCGCCTGTACGTGGATGACAAACTGCTGATTGATGGCTGGGGCAAAGATAAAAGCGCTGACCAGGCACTGGATTTCCACTTTGAGGCCGGACGCACTTATAAAATCCGCATTGAGTTTGTCAATGACCGGCGGGGCGCCCGCGTGATTTTCGGGTACAGCGCCGGGTGGGAAAATTTCCCCGCCGCAGTAGAAGCTGCACGCAAAGCGGATGTCGCCATCCTTTGCATGGGCGACAACGAGGAGACCAGCGGCGAGAACTTTGACCGCACCGACCTGAACCTGCCCGGCCGACAGCTTGAGCTGGTACAGGCTGTTTATGCAACCGGAACCCCTGTGGTGCTGGTGCTGCAAAGCGGACGCCCCGTTACGGCAAATTGGGAAAATGATCATCTGCCTGCCATTCTGGAGGCGTGGTTCCCCGGTGAGCAGGGCGGCACCGCTATTGCAAAAACACTGTTTGGCAATGCAGCCCCGGGTGGACGGCTTCCCATCACATTCCCGCGCAGTGTCGGGCAGATTCCCTGCCATTACAGCCGGCGACCCGGCGGCGGAAAACGGTATGTGGAGATGGACTGGCTGCCGCTGTATCCGTTTGGCTACGGTCTGACCTACACAACGTTTGCTTACAGCGATATGACCCTGAGTCGCAGTGTGATCGGTCCGCAGGACACGGTCACTGTCAGTGTCACAGTCACCAATACCGGCAAGTACACCGGCGATGCCGTGCCGCAGCTGTATGTGCGGGATATGTTCAGCTCCGTCGTGAAGCCGGAACGCCAGCTGGCAGCTTTCCGCCGTCTGACGCTTGCACCCGGTGAAAGCCGTCGGGTGGAACTGACCATCGGGCCAAAGCAGCTGCGTACCCTTGGTCCCGATTATGTATGGCGGGTAGAACCCGGAAAATTTGAACTCCAGCTTGGCGACAATGCGGAAAATATTCTGCTGCGCGCCGACCTGACCGTAGAGTAAAACAAGGAAGGAGAAACGGCATATGTTGTATCTGGGCGTAGATCTTGGCGGCACAAACATCAAGGCCGCACTCGTGAACAGCGAGGGCGAAATTCTGTGCGAAGCCGGCATCCCGACGAACCTGCCGCGTCCGGCGGAAGCGGTCTGCGATGACATTGCAACGCTGTGCCTGCAGCTGGCAGAAGGAAAGGACGTTGCAGGTGTTGGTGTCGGATGTCCGGGAACTGTGGACGGTGGAACTGTGTTGTATTCCAACAATCTGGATTGGCATGATTTTGCAATGGAGGAATATCTGGCTCAAAAGATAGGTCTGCCAATTTCCGTTGGTAATGATGCAAACATTGCTGCATTGGGCGAAGCCCTTGCGGGCTGCGCTAAAGGCGCACAGAGTACCGTTGTCGTTACTTTGGGAACCGGCGTTGGTGCAGGCGTTGTACTGGATGGAAAACTGCTGACAGGCTACACCGGCGCTGCCTCCGAAGCCGGACATATGGTAATTCTTGATACAGCAGATGCCCCGCGCTGTACCTGCGGTCGCCCCGGCTGCCTTGAGGCACTGGCCAGTGCAACCGCACTGATCCGCATGACAAAAGAGGCACGGCTTGCCCACCCGGAAAGTGCGCTGAATGTTCTGGCCGCAAAGCCGGAGGATGTGAACGGTCGCACGGCATTTGATGCCGCTGCGCAGGGGGATACCGCCGCACAGCAGGTTGTGGATACCTATATTCATTATCTCGCGGTAGGCGTTGCCAACCTGATCAACATCTTTTTCCCGGAGGTCATCGGGTTGTCCGGCGGCGTGGCCAACCAAGGCGAAAACCTGCTGAAGCCGCTGCGTGCCGCCGTGGAACCCATGGTGTTCGGACACGATTTTGCAAAGAAGCATACCCGCATTATGACCTGTACGCTGGGCTACCGCGCAGGGGTCATCGGTGCAGCACTGCTGGCAAAAAGCCGTTTAGAATGAGGAAAATTAAGATGGACATCAAGAAAGAATATGAGCGTTGGCTTGCAAACGCCACCGCCGATGCCGACGTAGCCGCCGAGCTGAAAATGATGGATGATGCCAAAATCGAGGATGCCTTCTACCGTGACCTTGACTTTGGCACGGGTGGTCTGCGCGGCGTAATCGGTGCAGGCACCAACCGCATGAACATTTACACGGTCGCAAAAGCATCGCAGGGCTTGGCTGACTATCTGAAGAAAAACTTTGCAGAGCCTTCTGTGGCAATCGGCTATGACAGCCGCATCAAGAGCGACGTGTTCGCAAAAGTCGCTGTTGGTGTTTTTGCAGCCAATGGGGTCAAGGTGAGTATCTGGCCTGTTCTGATGCCGGTGCCTACCGTGTCCTTTGCGACCCGTTATCTGCATACCTCTGCGGGTGTCATGGTCACCGCTTCCCATAACCCCAGCAAATACAACGGCTACAAGGTTTACGGCGCAGATGGCTGCCAGATTACGACCGAGGCAGCTGCCGAAATTCTGGCTGAAATCGAAAAGCTGGATATCTTTGCGGATGTAAAGTACAGCGATTTTGAGGCGGGTCTTGCAAATGGCAATGTCAAGTATATTTCGGATGAGGTCTACGCTGCCTTTGTAAATGAGGTCAAGAATCAGTCTGTCCTGTTTGGCGAAGAAGTCAACAAGAATGTGGCTATTGTTTACAGCCCACTGAACGGCACCGGTCTGAAGCCTGTGACCCGCACCCTGAAGGAGATGGGCTACACCAACATCACGGTGGTCAAGGAGCAGGAGCGGCCGGACGGAAACTTTCCGACCTGCCCGTACCCCAACCCGGAGATTAAAGAAGCAATGGCGTTGGGTATGGAGTATGCCAAGAAGTGCAATGCAGATTTGCTGCTTGCCACCGACCCTGACTGTGACCGTGTGGGCATTGCCGTTAAGAACAAGCCAGGGGAGTACGAGCTGCTGACCGGCAACCAGACCGGTATGCTGTTGCTGGACTATATTTGCAGCCAGCGCGTCAAGCACGGCAAAATGCCTGCTGACCCTGTTATGGTCAAGACCATCGTCACCATGGATATGGGCGAGCAGATTGCAAGTCATTATGGATTGCGTACCATTAACGTGCTGACCGGCTTCAAGTTCATCGGTGAGCAGATCGGTAAGCTGGAGAAGCAGGGCAAGGCGGACAGCTATGTGTTCGGTTTTGAGGAAAGCTACGGCTACCTGACCGGCTCCTACGTCCGCGACAAGGACGGCGTGGACGGTGCGTATATGATCTGCGAAATGTTCAGCTACTATGCCACCAAGGGCATCAGCCTGCTGGACAAGCTGGACGAGTTGTACAAGACCTACGGCTACTGCCTGAACACGCTGCACAGCTATGAGTTTGACGGCAGCGCCGGTTTTGCCAAGATGCAAAGCATTATGCAGGCGTTCCGCGGCAATATCAAAGCGTTTGGCGGTAAGAAGGTTGTAAAGCTGCTGGATTATGCTTATGGTCTGGACGGGCTGCCCAAGTCCGATGTGCTAAAGTTCCTGCTGGAAGATAACTGCTCCATTGTCGTGCGTCCCTCCGGCACGGAGCCGAAACTGAAAATTTACATTTCTGTCAGTGCCGAAAACAGAGAAGATGCTGAAAAGGTCGAATGTGAAATTGTGAAAGGCGCCGAGAATTGGTTTGCTTAAAGTGGAAATTTTAGCGCCCTATGCTGAGCGCCATAACCTATTTTGGTGCGGCTGCGACCGCACGGGGCATCGGCGGCATAACCGAGGCTGGAATGCGGTGTTTGTACTCTGGCTGGGCATGACACAGTCAGCGTTTATTGTGTGCTATTTTTTGCGAGAACAGGAAACAGAAGATGCCTGAGTAAAAAATGAGATTTTGAGGTAAAGGAGATCCATATGAATATACTGAAATTGACTCCCAGCTGCAAGGATTACCTGTGGGGCGGCAGCCGCCTGCGCAGTGACTTTGGCATCAAGAGCGATCTGAACCCGCTGGCCGAGGCGTGGGTGCTTTCCTGCCACCCGGACGGTCCCAGCTATCTGGCGGACGGCACAACGCTGGCGGACTATGTGACCGCCCACCCGGGCTGCCTTGGCACCGACTGCGAGAAGTTTGAACAGTTCCCAATCCTGACAAAGTTCATTGACGCAAAGAACAATCTGTCCATTCAGGTACACCCCTCCAACGAGTACGCGCTGAAAAACGAGCATCAGTACGGCAAGACCGAAATGTGGTATGTGCTGGACTGTGAGCCGGGTGCCTTCCTGTACTATGGCTTTGACCATGAAATCTCCAAGGCGGAGTTTGAGGAGCGCATCAAGAATAACACCCTGACCGAGGTGTTGAACGCCGTGCCGGTGCACAAGGGTGACTGCTTCTTTATTCCGGCCGGCACGCTGCACGCCATTTGCAAGGGCATTGTCATTGCCGAGGTACAGCAGAACTCCAACGTGACCTACCGTGTGTACGATTACGGCCGTGTGGGGGCGGACGGCAAGCCCCGCGCCCTGCACGTGGAGAAGGCGTTGGACGTGACCCTGCGCACCCCGCCTGTCAAGCATGACTTCGGCAGCCATCTGGCGCAGGGTGAATATTTCACCGTGGATGCCAAGAACGGCGCGTTTGAGGACACAGCGGACGAGAAGAGCTTTGTTTCGCTGCTCGTCACAGACGGCGAGGGTGAGCTGACCTGCGGTGGTGAGACCGTGGTCGTCAAGAAAGGCGACAGCTTCTTCCTGCCCGCAGGCAGCGGCAGCTATGCCGTGCGCGGTACCTGTCAGACCTTGGTGACAAGGGTGTGAAGTAAGACTATTCGCTTGGCAGCGTACATCGGGATAGAAATGCGCCGCAACTTAGAAATCAGTCTGTGCTGGATACGCAAGCAAAACAGATGAAAGAGTTTATAAAAGCAAGATGGTAAGGATACACATAATAATAGGTGAAGTAATATAAGGCAATACCGCATAATTCTAAGTACCGATACGGCGAGCAAGGTGCGGCAGCCGCCGGAACGGTGCTTAAGCCGTCAGGCGGGAATTGTGCGGTATTGCCATAAATTTTATGCTGTACCTGATACATTGCAAACAGCAGAAAAACTAGTACAGAGATATTTCATTGAAGAACTTACACTGAATCTTTCTGTATGAGACAGGAACTTTTCCGCTATTGGCATATAGTCGGAATAAAAAACTTCTAATGCAAAACACCGCTGATTCCTTTACTGAAATCGGCGGTGTTTTTTTAACTTCAAAAATTCACAAAAAGTTCAAATAATTAGTGCAAGGTTTTTGCACTAATTACATTTAAGATGGGGTTTAGAGAAATGAGAGGAGGTGATGGAGTGTCTGACGTCGAAATACGCCGCAATGAAATTATTGAGCTTTTATATACATATAAAAAATATAGCATCGATGATTTTGCGAAACGGTTCGGCGTTTCTCGCCGCACAATCAATTATGATATTGTTTACCTTATGGACTTTTACGAAATTGACACGAAGCCCGGTCCGCATGGAGGAATTTCTCTTATAGACCGCAGACCCAATTCTCATACAGCATACTTAAAACCGATAGAAATTGAGTGGCTTCGCAGGAAGTACAATGAGGCAGAAATAGAAGAAGATCGTATGGCGGCACACTCCATTCTCCGACGCTTTTCTCTTTAGCGGATATAGTCCGTTCCCCAGCACCTTGACAACTGAATACCCAGCATAACAGGTACTTTTCTTTCCCGGCAAGCCCCAGTGGGCGGTTTGGCAAACCGGAATTGCGGTGGGAGAGAGTACAATGATACGCCAGCAGCCTCCCGCGTCAGAGGGGGTGACCGAGCCGGAGTTGTAAGCAGTAAGATTCCGGCAGAGTCAGTGAACGACCATCGCCAGTGGTCTGCCTGTTGTGTTCCCGGTGTCAGGGGTGCGGGCGGCAAATGTGGCACACTTACTTAACTATCTACTTTTGCCGTTTAGGGCAAATCGTGGGCAGCAGGACCCCAAGCGCCTGCTGCCCATCATTTTGCTTTAAACGGGATGGAAAACAGGGGTGTAAAACCTATGCAAACCTATCCGACAGGCTATGCGGAATCCCACCGCATAGCCGAACAGATTTTCCGGGAGATCTTACCCCGGCACGGTATGGCGGTGCGCGAGGAACAAATCGCGCTTTGCCATGAAGTTTTAGATACCTTATATAATAAGGAAATTTCCCTGTGCGAAGCAGGCGTAGGCACCGGAAAAACGCTGGCCTACCTCGTGGGCTGTATCCTTTGGCAGATGCATCGCCCCGAACGGATGAAACTGCCCATCGTTATCTCCACTTCCAGCGTTGCCTTGCAGGACGCTATCCTTACAGAGTATCTGCCCGACCTGTCCGCTATTTTGCTGGACGAGGGTATCATCACCGCACCCATCACAGCCGTTGTCCGCAAGGGCAAAGAGCGTTTTGTCTGCGATGCCCGCCTCGCCGAGAGAGCATCGCTGGTGCAGCCAAGCAGAAAAAAGCAACGGAACAGCCTGCGCATTGCAGAAAATATTCTGGACATGGATCATATCCCGGAACTTTCTCGGTATGACCGCTGCCGTATTTGTGTGCCGCAGTCCTGCCCGCGCGATTGTTTTATGCGTTTGAATTGCCGCTACCAGCAGTATCTGCGGGATTCCATGAAACCCGACATCCAAATTTGCAATCACAATTACCTGCTGGCGGACGCATCGCATCGGCAAGAAGATAGACCACTGCTCCTGCGCAGTTATCAGGCGCTGGTGGTGGACGAGGCACACAAACTGCCCGATGCCGCCCGCCAGATGTACACAGAAACCTTATCCCCCCACAACATGGAGGAATTGTGCCTTTTATTACAACAGGTGCACTACAAGAATTATGCCAGACAGCTGCGGACGGCGTTCCTTACGCTGTCGTTCTCCTGCACGCAGGGGCTTTCCAAGCTGCGAGGAAAGGCGAACGAACCGTTCGTGCTTACGCCGTTCCGCCGCGCTGCACTCATCGACTGTATAGCACTGTTGCAAAATGCTGGCGGATTGTCGGATGTGCCGCGATACCTGCTGAACAGGCTGGGAGAAGCAGAAAGCCTCCTGCGCCTTTTTCTTTTGGAGGTGCCGACGCGCATCCTTTACATCGACTACGATGCCGATGGTCAGCCCACATTCTGCGCAGCCAGCAGCCGCGTACCGCAGTTGCTCCGCAGCGCCCTGTGGAACACACGCGAACCCGCGATTCTGACCTCCGGCACGCTGGCAGTAGCCGGGGATTTCAGCCACACGGAACAGCTTTTGGGGCTGACAACCTATCGCCCCTTGCGTCATTTCCGTGCAGATTCTCCGTTTAACTACAAGAAAAAATGTCTGTTGTACTTTCCACCGCGCGTAAAAGCGCGAATGGACAACCTCCGAATGGCAGAAGAAATCGTCCGATTGGTGGATGCTTGCCACGGTCATGCACTGGTGCTGTTTACGTCCTATCGCCAGATGGCAGAAGTCCGCGCGCTGACGGACGGCCAGTGGCCGTACCCGACCTATCAGGCATGGCGCAACGGCGGCAAAATTATCCAGAAGTTCAAGCAATCCGGCAATGGTGTATTGTTCGCTGCTGGCTCCTGCTGGGAGGGTATCGACTTTCCCGGCGATATGGTGTCTTTGCTGATTATCGCAAAGCTGCCGTTCCCGATACCAGACCCGGTCAGCGATTACGAACGGCAGAAATATCCCACTTTGCAGGAGTACATAGCCATTGAGATAATCCCCGAAATGCAGAAGAAACTGCGACAAGGCTTTGGACGTGCCATCCGTACCGAGCAGGATTCCTGCGTGGTAGCGATTCTAGACGAGCGCGCGGGCATCGGCGGCAAGTACCATGACGCCGCATTGGCGGCGTTGCCGACCTGCCCGGTCACCGAGAAAATTGAAGATGTGCAGCAATTCATCCGGGAGCAGAAGCGCCCGGATTACTTTTTGTGAAAAGAGGAACCTGAGATGTACCTTATGCGAAACCACGATGTCTGGATTTATGTGCGCTGCGCCAACAGCGATCCGCGCATTGCCTTTGACCGGCTGTATGACCTTATCGACGAAGCGGCAGGGCACGGTTTTCTCGTGCGCGGCACATCTTTTGACCATTGCAGCGGAAACACCTTGAAAGACCGCATCGGTCTGCGAACCATGCTGGACGCAGTAGAGAACGGTCGGGTCGAAGCCGTGATGGTGCGCGATTTGGAGCAGATCAGCCGCAACAGCTACATACTGGTGGGAGTTATTGAAATTCTGCGTCAGAATGATGTCTATCTCATCACCACCGAATGTGACCTGAACGCCGAACTTATCAACAGCGGTCTGGAACGCTTTGTCGGTGACCGCTTCACGCGGGCATCTTTCGGCAAGCCGCGCTTTGATGTCCGTCTGCCGCTGATGGATCAATTCTGAGGTGTAGCCATGACAGAGTATAAAGTTTGGGCGTTTGCCCGCAGTGCCGCACCGAACCTGTCCGCATTGGAAGAACAGCTTGCAGAAGTCATGCGTGAAGCCGACAGGCGCGGCTACATCATTGTCAACTCCTGCATGGAGCAGAAGTGCGGTACCGAGTTCTGGCGACCTGATTTGTTCGCCATGCTCACCGCTGTGCAGCAGGGGCGCGTCAATGTCGTCATGGTGCAGAGCCTTGACCGTTTGAGTCACGACATTACAATCTTGTACCGTATCCTGCGATTTCTGCAAAATTACGGTGCAGTGCTGATTACGACCGAGACCGATCTACAGTATGAACTCTATCTGACAGGGTTGGAGAGTCGGATCCTGGCTCGTACCGCACGAACCGGAAAAAGAGTGCCGTGGGAGGTGGCTGTCGATGCGGATTGACCCGTTTCCCGTAAGACTGGAACAGGAGCTGAAATATGCACTGGCCCATGCCGCACTGGTATCCGCTGCCGCAAACGGAAGATTGCCTAGGGACATCTGTCAGCGCACAAATGTTGGTTATGCCCGGAAATGCGGCGTTTTGCGCCGAGAAGTTTAGTAGTTCTCGTGAATAGCTTTTGACCTGCCTTTCGGGTATGTTGTATGTGATAAAAAGAATGTCACAGCGTCACATCTAGAGGTGAACATCATGCCGCAAGTCCAAGTTATCCAGCCAATACAGCAACAGCCGAAGCGTCTGCGCGTGGCGGCCTATGCCCGTGTCAGCAGTGATTCGACCGACCAGCTAAATTCACTGTCCGTGCAGGTGGATTATTATACCCATCTGATACAGGAAAATCCAAACTGGGATTTCGCCGGAATCTACACCGATGAAGGCATTACCGGCACCAGTACCAAACACCGTGAGCAGTTCAACCGCTTGCTGGACGACTGCCGCGCCGGGTTGATTGACCGTGTGCTGGTCAAATCGGCATCCCGCTTCGCCCGCAACACGGCGGATGCGCTGGCATCGGTGCGCGAAATGAAAAGCCTTGGCGTAACGGTTGTTTTTGAAAAAGAGGGCTTTGACACCGAAACTGCCAACGGTGAAATGATTTTGAGTATGATTTGCGCTGTGGCACAGGAGGAATCGCTGTCAATCTCTAAGAATCTAAAGTGGAGTATCCGTAAGCGGATGCAGGACGGCACATATATAAATGCTGCAACACCGTTTGGATATCGTTTAGAGAATCATCAGTTTATACCGTGCGAAAGAGAAGGAGCTATCGTTCGTCTGATTTTTGAACAATATCTAAACGGTATGAGTATAGCGCGGATAGCATCTTACCTAAATGAGAACTACCCCAAGAACGAGGGGAAGTGGCATTATTCAGGAATCAAAAAAATGCTTTGCAATGAAAAATACATCGGAGCAACATTATATCAAAAACAGTACACGGGGGATACACTTCCGCTAAAGCCTATAAAAAATCACGGTCAAATGCCGAAGTACTATAATCCTGACAGCCACACGGGAATTATTTCTGCAGATGATTTTCAGAAGGTTCAACAATTATTGAGGGAAAAGAACATACCGGGAACAGCGGCTCGACAAAGCACTTTTACAAGAATGCTGTATTGCGCAGACTGCGGCACCGTGTTTTCACGAAAGGAAAACGCCAGCCATAATCCGGTTTGGATATGCAGGAAACATATGCAAAGTGTCTCCCTCTGCCGAGTTAGACCGGTATATGAGGCAGATCTTAAGAGCGCATTTTTGGCAATGTGCAGTAAATTGCAGGTAAACAGGAAACGGGTGCTTGAACCTATCGAGGAAGATCTTTTACATCTTAGATATATTCTCGAACAGATGGACAAAGAAGCTGCGGACATCCATGAAGATATACGCTGCCTTACAAAAAAGAACCATAATTTGGAGCGAATCTACAATATGGGTGGAATAGAGGCTGTTCAATACTGGGAACGCCGTGCAGCAATAGAACGGCAGATAACAGAGAAACGATTGCTGCTGGCACGCAGAACTTTCAACAGTAGCGTAGAAAAAGAATTGCAGCGCACAAAGAAAATTTCAGAGTGTGTGGCATCCGAACTGCCCCCGACAAGGTTTGATGAAGGAGTATTCAAAAAAATGGTTGATTGCGTGTTGATCGATGGCACGGGCATAACATTTAAACTGATCAACGGGGTTAAATTTACGGAGGTGCGAAAAGTCCAATGAGCAAACGCTATTTGCCGTTTGGGTACGAGATCAGAAAAGGAAAAATCTATGTAAATCCGGACCAAGCAGATGCTGTATGCAGAATATTTCAGCAGTATACGGAAAGGAACTCGCTTCAGCAAATTGCAAATAGAATGACAGCGGAAGGAATCCATTACCGACCGGATACTTGCGTGTGGAATAAGAATACGGTAAAGCGAATCTTAGAAAATCCGTGCTATTGCGGTACGGCAGAATATGCACCAATAATTACTGCAAAACAATTTGCCGCAGTCGAACAAATCCGAAAGGGCAAGACGGTTGCATACTCGGCGGTGCTGAAGCCATTTCGCAAGGATATGCTGTGTGGCTGTTGCGGTGCAAGACTTTACTGGCACACCAAATGCCGCCAATGGTTCTGCCGTGAGTGCGGTATGTGGTCGGCACCTACGCAAGCGGAAGAAACAGCCAACGATGTTGTCAAAAAACTGTGCTGGCTTCAGCAGAACCCAGAAATTATCCACAACCCCGAAGGACAGGCAAATGTGCAATCCGTAGAAGCTGCCCTATTGGATCGTGAAATCTGGCAGGCGCTGACGAATGCAGAGCCCGATGTGGATGCGCTGGTTGCTAAAATTCTGCATCGGGCAGAGCTGGAATACAAATTTTGCACAGCAGGGGATGCTGACCCGGCAACCTTGCTGATACAAAAGGCGTGTACCGAGTATGCGCCAACAGAGGGATTCCCGGAAACCTTTTATAAAGAGGTCGTCAGCAAGGTCATCCTGTACCGTGACACCCACATCGAATTTAAACTGCAAAATGGACAAATTGTGTAAGGGGAAAAGCCATGAGCAACATGAGGATCATTGAGATTCCTGCATCCATGAGGGAAAGCGCCGGACGGAAAAACATGGTGCGCAAGCTGCGGGTGGCGGCCTACTGCCGCGTCAGCACCGAGGAAGAAGAACAACAGGGCAGTTTTGAAATCCAGAAACTGTACTACACCGAGAAAATCAATTCCACTCCGGAATGGGAAGTTGCAGGCATCTATGCGGATGACGGCATTTCCGGCGTACATACCAAGAAGCGCGATGGTTTCAACCAGATGATTCAAGACTGCAAGAAGCACAGAATCGACCTTATCCTGACAAAATCTATTTCTCGCTTTGCCCGCAACACACTGGACAGCATCCAGTATGTCCGAATGCTGAAACAGATGGGAATCGCAGTGGTATTTGAAAAAGAGAATATCAACACCGCCACCATGAACTCTGAGATGATCCTTACCGTACTGAGCGCCTTTGCACAGGCCGAGAGCGAGTCTATCTCCCAAAATGTTGCCCGCGGCAAGCGCATGGGATATAAGCACGGTAAATTTGCCTTCCCTTACGGCAGGATTATCGGCTATCGGAAAGGGGCGGACGGCAAGCCGGAGATCATCCCGGAGCAGGCGGGAGTCATTCGGCTGATTTTCAATAGCTACCTGCAAGGTGACAGTCTGCAAAGCATCAAGGCAAAGCTGGAAACGGCAGGTGCGCTTACAGCCCGCGGCAACACCGCATGGTCAGCGCAAAGCATCCAGCGCATTCTGCAAAATGAAAAATACTGTGGTGACGTATTACTACAAAAGACCTTTACCGAGGATGTGCTGACAGGTGTACATAAGAAAAACACCGGGCAACTCCCACAATATTACATTGAAAATTACCACGAGGGCATTGTCAGCAAACAGATGTTCCGAGAGGTGCAAGCTGAGATCGCCCGCCGCAACAGCAAGTCAGCTGCTAACCAGCGCAAGCGCCACCGTGGCCGCTACAACAGCAAGTATGCCTTGTCCGAGCGACTGTTCTGCGGTGACTGCGGCAGCCCTTACAAGCGGGTGACTTGGAATATCCACGGCAGAAAGCAAATCGTCTGGCGGTGCGTGAATCGCATCGAGTACGGAACGAAATTCTGCGGCAGCTCGCCGTCCATCCCGGAAGAAGAACTGCACCGTGCCATTTTGAAAGCGGTACAGGGTTTGGCGGCAAACTTCACCGATGAGGTCGCCACCCAGATCAACGGCATCCTGCATGACATACAGACCGGCGAAAGAACAATGCCCAATTTGCAGGAGCAACTGGAACAGACCCAGCAGGAATTTGACCGTCTGCTGGAAATGTCCTTGGACTTCGATGAGGATACTCCGTTTCTGGATAACAGGTTGAAAAAGCTGAATAATAAAATTAAGAGCCTGAAAAAAGCCATCGAGGACAGCGCCGACCGACAGGAAAAATCCAGACAGCCGGAAATGCTGCTGTCAGCCAAAGACCTGCAAATCCAGGAATATGACGATGCGCTGACTGCACGAATCGTTGAGAAAATCACGGTGAGGTCGCGCAATGAGATTGAAATACGGTTCATCGGCGGCTACAAAAAGACCATGCGGCTGGCATAAAAATAAAGAGGGCATACCCAATCGGAGATAAGGCATCTTCGATTGGGTATGCCCTCTTTCACTTTTATCGGAAAGAGGTAGTTATGAAGTTGGGAGAGAAAATCAAGTTGGTGCGTAAGCACAGAGGACTAACGCAGCGGGAACTGGGAGAACGACTGCACTGGGATGGCAATGCGGCAAACCGTATTGCCCAATATGAGTCGGGATTCCGAACGCCCAAAGAGAGCAGAACCAAAGACATAGCCAAAGCGTTGAATGTCCGCGAAGAAAATTTCTTTACAAGGGCAGAAACGCCAGAGGATATTATCCGAACATTGATTTGGTATGACTGGGAACATGGTTACGGCGGAAGCGTTCCGATTGATACGATTCTGCTCTTTGATGATTCTGAGGAAGTGGAAAAATTATTGAAAGAGTGGTACAGCCAAAAGAAAAGACTGAGAACGAGGAAAATCATAAAGGCAAAGTATCTGGAATGGATGCTGCAATGGCCCACAGAGAAAGAAAACAATTAAATTTTTCTACTATCGTTGATTTTTCCCTCTCAAAACAGGGTATCTTTTTTATCACACTCAGACATGCAGAGTGTCCTTATAGGATCTGAGTATCCTGTAATGGACACTCTGCTTTTTTATTTCCTGAAAAGTTCATACTGCAACCTGTTCCGGGGTGTAGCTGAGTGCTACGCCTTTTCTTGCTTCCATGATAATGTCGCCTCCGGGATCTTCCGGCGATCCGGCACATCGAAAGCGCCGATGCAGTTGTAGTAGATGACGACACGCTGATTGGTAACGCCGTCCTGCTTTTCGGCGTGGTACACCTCAATGTGGTCGATCAGCTCTGCGACCATACGCTTTGTAATGGTGGTCGCGTCCGTATACCGCCGCACCGTTTCAAGGAAATCGTCAATGTCCATGCGCTTGCTTTCGTCCTTTTTCAGTTCCAGCCGCAGCGCCTTGATCTTCTTTGCGTTCTCGCCCTGCTCCTGTTCATAGCGTTTGGACATTTTGGCAAACCGGGCATCGTCGATCTTACCCGCCACATTGTCCTCATAGAGCCGTTCAAAGAGCATATCCAACTCCCGGTCACGGGCAGTCAAAGCGTCCAGCTCCCGCTGCTTGCGGAGCGCGGCATTTTCCGCCACCTTTGCCGAGCGTCCAATCATGGCCTTGATAAAGTCATTTTCGTATTCGCTGGCGAAGCAGGCCAGCCGCTTGACCTCATACAAAACGACCTGCTCCAAGAAGTCCAGCCGGATATAATGCGTTTTGCTGCACTTGCGATAACCGGAGTTGTGATTTTGGCAACTGAAAAACTTGATGTCATGGTTGTTCTGGTTGAAGTGGAAATTGAGGTTGCCACCGCACTCCGGGCATTTCAGCAGGCCGGAGAATACGCTGGGCTCCTGCGTGACCGTGGGCTTTTTGCGGCGTGTCCCTTTTTGGAGCACCTGCACCTTTTCCCAAGTCTGGCGGTCAATGATAGCCTCATGGACATTGAGGAAAATCGCCCGGTTTTCCTCCGGGTTCTCGATCCGCTTTTTCATCTTGTAGGACTTTGAGTAGCTTTTGAAGTTGATGACATCGCCGCAATATTCCTGCAAGGTGAGGATCTTCTTGACGGTGGTATGCCCCCACTTGGTAGGCTCCACGGTGCTTTTTGACCCGCCTCGGCTCGTCCCACGACTGCGCCAGTAATAGGTGGGATTGACCACACCATCGGCGGCAAGCTGTGCTGCCGTTTCCGCCAGCCCGTACCCCTCCAGCGCCATGCAGTAGATCCGGCGCACCACCTCGGCGGCCTCCGGCTCTACCACCCAAAAGCGGGGATCGTCCGGGTTTTTGATATAACCGTAGGGCGGCGGAGAAAGCGGAACTCCCGCATTGCCTTTCATCTTATTCACGATCCGGCGCTTCTTGGAAATGTCTTTCGCATAATACTCGTTCATAATATTTTTGAATGGGGTGAAATCGTCCTCGCCTTCATCGCTGTCCACGCCATCGGAAACAGCCACCAGCCGTATATCGTGAAGCGGGAAAAATTCTTCCGTCAGTTTGCCGACCTCAATGTAGTTGCGCCCCAGCCGGGACAGGTCTTTGACAAACACCGCCGAGATGTACCCGGCCTCGATAGCGGTCAGCATTTTCTGAAAACCGGGACGCTTCATGGTCGTTCCAGTGATGCCATCGTCTACAAAGAAAACCGTGTCGGTGTACCCCTTGTCCTTGGCGGCCTTTTGGAGTATCTTCCTCTGATTTTGGATGCTGTTGGACTCGCTGTCCATATTATCGTCACGGCTCAGTCGACAGTAGAGAGCGGCTGTGCCGAGTTCGTGTTTTTTGCTTGACTGTTTCATATAAACCTCCTCTCTGGCAGTCAAGCAAGAGGTCATTCATCCTGACTATATTATACCTCGCCTGACCGCCCATGTTAAGGATGTCGATAGGGTTATACCGGCTCCAAATCAGCCAGCATCAGCTTCAAAAGGATGTCACGCATCAGCTCTCCCGTTTCCTTGTAAACAGGCGTGACGATGAAGCGGATCTTTCCGATATGGTACACATATTCTTCCGCAGCGGGTTTTTCAGTCATGGCGTCCTCCTTTCACAGATGCAAAATAAAATCATAGTTCTACCTTATGACCTTGGGACGAAATGTCCCAAGGTGTTTTTGAAAGGTGGGAGCGCCGCACCCGCTCTTGTTGGCCTGTCATAAGACAGCTCATATTCAATGCGGCGCTCCCTCACAGCGGACAGCGACGATCCGTGACGGAGCATCAACTACTTTGCTGCGGAGAGGTGAAAACTACCTCTCATATACCAAGGACAAAAATCACGCAAATGGAGATACCTTTACAGAAATTTTTTCAAATATTTTCTCATGGTTGCCTTTCCGCTTTTGACGGAATGGCGGACGGCACTCTTGTCAACGCCCTGCTCCCGGGCAATCTGGCGGTAGCTCTTGCCGAGGATCAGGTGCGCCTCTACCCGGATGCCCTGCACCTCCGGCAGAGAATTGAGGGCGTTCCAGAGGTGGACGAACAGCTCCATACGATCCAGAAGCTCCTGCGGGGTCGGCTCATGCAGGCAGGCCGAGTATTCGATCCCATCGTCACAATCGAGGGAATACTGCGCCTTGTTGCGGGTCGTGCGCCGCTGATAGGCTGCCTCATACAGCTTGTCCGCCTTCAGCTCGGCGGCCACTTCGTCGGAAACTTCGATGTATTCATCATGGGTGTACCAAGCGTAAAAGTCCTTCAGATTGATGGTCGTCATTTGTATTTCCTCCATTCGGTTCATGTGTGGGTGGGTGAACAGAACGGAGGAACGGCGGGGATCGGCAGCCGGGGCTGGCTGCTTTGGGACAAATTGTCCCAAGGTGCAGACATATAAAAACGCCCGCACAGCAGGACGCTATGCGGGCGCACGAAATTACATTATCATAATTGTACTGATATATTGTACCTTCATAGACAGACTGTCCCGGAGGGGGAGCTACGCTTTTTTTAGCTGGTGGAAATTAAAGAAGTTATAGAAAAGTGAAATAGACACGGCGGCACCCTCCTATGGGCCGCCGTGTCCTCTATCGTTTATCCAAAGAGAAGCGGCGGCTCTGAAAAATGAGCCGCCGCTTCTTGGGCGCATGAAAATGTATCTGCTGTACGACGGCTTTTTTTCTTTTGCCGTCGTGCGGCAGATTTCTATTGATACTTTTCTAAAAGTGCCGTTGCTTCTGCTTGTGACATTGTTCCTGCTTCAACTTCTGTATCGGTATATTCTTTAAGGGCATTGAACAGTTCTTCCTCCGTATCAAATGGGCCTATACTCTTGTAGGTATTCCCATCAAAGACGAATGTTTGATACTGCTCAGGCTGTGCGTTATCGGGCATAGAAAAGAACAACTGATCGTCACTTGAAGAAGCTCTTTTTCCTACCATTTTGCCCTCTAAAATAGATTTAAGGATTTCATCGTAATACTCAAGTGCTTCTGTCGCTTCTGCTTCTGTCCATTCTCCAGCATCGACCAACTTTTGAATATTTTCCGTTTCATTTTCAATCCATGCGGAAAATTCATCATAAGTGAAGTAGTCTGTTTCCTCGATGGGAGAATAGCTTTGCCATGTTTTGCCCTCGTCTGTACTCTGCTGAATATCTGCTCCGTCTTGCCTGAAAAGGACGGAGGATACCGGGGGCTGCGTTTCGATAAGTGTTTGGGTATCTGTTTCGTCATGGCCTTCATTAGCGAAAGCAGAGACACCACCGACGCATAAAGAGAAGCATAGCAGAACAATAATTCCAATTTTTTTCGCCATAGATTTTACCTCCTTCATTTTAGTAGTTGGCGTTTTACCTCCTTTCGCAGACATAGTACATCTTCTATGTTGGATGATTATAAAATCAATGTTGTGCCAATGTTGAACGAAAGAAGTCTCTGCTTTTCCTGTGGAAATCGGAAAGCAGAGACTTCTTTCAAAACTGTATTGTAAAACTCATGCCTCTATCGTTTGGCATGGGAACAAACTGATATTCCAAGCGCAATTTATCCAAGATCGTCTGGACAATGTATAGACCGAGCCCATTTCCCCCGGTTGCTTGGCTATGGGCTAAATCTGGACGATAAAATGGCTCAAATATGTGTTGTAGCTGTTCGGGTGGTAATACGCTACATTCGTTAGAAACTGATAGTTTATTTTTATCAAATACAACCAATATTGATTGTCCAGCCTCCGTATAGTTGACTGCATTTGAAAGGATATTCGATATTGCTTTTTTCAACCGGCCTTCTGGAAGATATACGAAAGCGTCACTTGAAAGCTCTATTTTGAACTTAATGCCCTTGGCTTCTGCAATTAAGCGATACGGTTCACACAGCTCTGTAAGGAGGGTTCTCAATGAAAAGTTGCTGCATGGCTCATTATTACCTTGTGTTTGCAAGCGTGAAGCATTAAGTATATCTCTAATCATATCCCCAAGCTGTTCAGTAATTTCTTTGCACTTTGGCAAATAGGTTTCATAATCACGGTATTCCCCAATGCCTAAAATCATATTTTCCAATGTCGCATTTAGCTCTGTGACAGGCGTTTTTAACTCATGGGACGCTGTTCGGAGAAAATCAATTTTCTCTTTTTCCGCAAGACTAACTTTTTCCTTTTCCAACTCCAGATTACGGATAGTCAAAAGCAAGGATTGATATAAATTGTTAATATCAGTAGCTAAAGCGCCAATTTCATCCGTTGACAATACAGCCGCTTTTGCGTCTGGCTCCAATTTCGACATTTGATTTGCGGATTTTGAGAGCGATAATATCGGAGTGGTTATGCCTCTTGAAAAAAAGTATGAAAACAATGCCGATATAGTGGCGCAACAAAGTATAGAAATCGGAAATGTTTTCAACATGGTTTGAGTAATGAGCCGGGGCATATCTACTTCTGACAAAGTGCTCGCCCCTGCATTTGTCACTAATATATTCGTGACAAGAACATTTTGGGCAGGCGCAATTAGGAAAATCAACAAGTGCGCTATAAAGGAAATTAAAAGCATCATTGCAAATGTAAATAAGAATATCTTTGGAAATAATTTTATCTTCTTCATATTGCTTGCCCCATCTCAAACTTATAGCCTATTCCTTTAACCGTTGTTATGCAATCCAAACGGAGCTTTTTGCGGATATTGCGAATATAGGCATCTATTGTACGGTCAATTACATCACAATCATACCCCCACACCTCATCCAAGATTTGATTGCGAGACAAAACTAACCCCTTATTGTCGATTAAGACTTTCAAGATTTCCAGCTCCTTTGGAGTAATGTCTATCTTGCCATTTTCATCACTTGCTGTATATCCAGAAAAATCAACGGTAATATCTCCAAGTTTAACCGTATTAACAGCAGGCTTGTTCTGGCTTCTGCGAAGTAACGCAGTAATCCGTTTCCCTAAAATGAGCATAGAAAAGGGCTTTGTTATATAATCGTCTGCCATTTCATCAAAACTGTTGGATTGTGTATATTCATCGTCAAGTGCAGTAAGCATTATTACAGGAATATTGCTGATTTTCCTGATTTCATGCAGAACAACGATACCCGACATTTCGGGAAGCATAATATCCAGAACAATTATATCCAGTTCTTTTTCACGGAATATTTTTAGTGCCTCACTACCAGTAAAAGCGGAAAAGAGTGTATGCCCTGCCTCTTTCATATATTCGCATATCGCCTTGTTTGTCCCTTGATTATCTTCAACAATCAAAATTTTCGCCATTAAGAACACCTCCCATATTTGAATAGAATACCAGCACTATGTTGTGCCAATATGAAGTTCCCAAGAAAAATTATATATTCTCCTTCGCACCCCCGCAAGTATGTGAATGGACAATAAAATACTACCAAAACATAAAATTGTGTTTCGTTCTCATAACCAAACCCGAAATGTAGAATAATATATGGGTGATATGAGAATGTACCAAGATGAAAGACGGCTCGACTTCCACGCATTAGGCCGGGAGATCAAGCGCAAAAGAGAAGCCAAAGGCTGGACACAGGAATACCTCGCGCAGCTCGTTGATCGTACACCTCGTTCCATTATGTATTTTGAAAATCGTGGTCAGCATCCGAGCTTGAATACCTTTTATAAAATTGTCACTCTGCTGGATATTTCCGTCGATCAATTCTTCTATCCTGACAAGCAGAACGAAGAAAGTGATTGCCGCCAGCACATTGACAGGATGCTAAACACAATGGACGAGAACGAATTGACGATCATGGAAGCCACCGCAGAGGGAATACAAAAAGCCAGAGAAACGGAGGGAGCGTAAGAAACGGCGCTGCCTCCGTTTTCCGTGGGATTTCCGGGGGACGTACTAACGGCAAGCAGGGCAAGTGTAGCCACACTTGCTATTTTTGCATCCCGGCGGGCTGCAAAAACGCTTGTTGGGGAGCCTCCCCAAACCCGGCTTTGGGACATTTTGTCCCAAAGTAATTTGTCAGCGTCACCGTGCGCTATCGCTCCTGTTCCTTTTCGCGCTGGCCGTCCGTGACACCCAGCAGATGGTCGATGTTGGCCTTGACCGCCACGGCCTGCCGCATTTCCTCCTGCGCCGAGCGGTACTCGGTATAGAGCGCCTTTTTCCGCGCCGCCAGTTGGCGGCGCTTTTCTTTTAGCTCTGTCATCTTAGGCAGCTTTTCACCGCCCAGCAGCTCTCCCATTGTGGCCTTGGCTGCCCGGTAGTCCGCCAACTCCGCTTCATGCTCGGTAAGGTATTTCCGGCTGTACTTTGTAGCCTTGTACCCGTCAAAGACGGGGCGGGTCTTGGCGTACCGCACCACGGCTCCCATCAGCTCAGATGTTGCGGACAGGTCAGCCTCCGTCCGCCGGAGCTGTTCGGTCAGAGCGTGAAAACGGGAAACGGCGTCCTCGGCCTTTGCGGAGAGCTGGTCATGCTCGGTGATATTCTGCTCCTGCATGAATTGAAGTGCCGCCGCCATCTGTTTAAGGTTATAGACCTTTGCCCACCGTGCATAGGCCGCCCCCTTGCCGGAGCGCAACCGCTCCTGTATATCCACGATCAGATTGACACGGCGAGGGGGCGCAGGCACAGAAACAGGCTGTTCCGGGATCGGGCGCTCCCCGGCGATGACGGCCTTGATGTCCTCGGGATCGTAACCGTCCCCGAGGGTGGATGCCCGCAGCCGGGTTGCCCGCTCCTGTCCCGGAACAAGAAAAGAGATCACACCGCCGCGCCCATGCTTGACCGTGAAGCCGGACGCCTCCATGAGCCGGAGGAAAGCGTCAAAATCGGCGGGGCGTTTGGCAAGAGCTTCGTTGATGGCAAGTCGTAGCTGCTCCTTGTACGAGGGCTGCCGCTCCGTCCCCAGCCACGCTCCGTAATGGAGAAAGCGCCCCTTGCTGTGCAACTTGGGATTGGTAATGACAGACAAATCATTTTCAAGGCAAATGCGGTCAGAGAGCCGCCGCACCGCACGGCCAGAGCCGATAAAGTCCCGAAACTTCCGGGTACAGTCCAGCGAGGTCGAATTGTAATAAATGTGATTGTGGATGTGCGCCTTGTCCGTGTGGGTGGCAATGAAAAAGGCGTATTTGCCCTTTGTCCAGCGCATCGCCGTTTCATAGCCGATGCGGTTGGCCTCCTCCGGCGTGATCTCCCCGGGCTTGAATGACTGGCGGATCTGATAGCACAGCACATCCGCGTCCCGCCGCTGCTCCCGGCCTGTGGCGGCTTTGTACTTCGCTTTGCTTAAAAGGAACTCAGCATCGGCAGTCATGTGGTCGCAGCCGTAGGACGAGATCAATTCGCCGCCCTCGGTCTTGTCCGGGTTTTGCCCGTAGTCAAACCGCTCTTTCAAGGACTGCGCGATGGTTTCGCCCTTGCTGATTTTGTGCTTCTTGTAGTAGGTCGTGGCCGTAGGCAGCCCTCCTTCCGATATGACAAGCGGCGGCTGGCAACAGCCGCCGCTCGGACTTTGGGACAAGTTGTCCCAAAGTATCAACTTGTGATGAAATCCTGCAAGGAGTATTTCAGCGAGTAGTGCCTGTCCATGAGCCAGTCAGCGATGGTCGGGATGCCAAAGGGCGAAATGAGGAACGCCAAGTCGCCCAAACGCTGTCTTAAATAACACAAGAATATCCCCCATTCTGATTAAATGCCGTTTCATTTTAAATGGCAATATGTAAATATCGACATTTGTCTTGATTTCTTTAAAAGTACGTTGTATACTAATCAAAAAGATATTTCGAGGTTAAGTGTATGGAGTTGCGGCAGTATGTTGCCAAGGTTGATTTGGCAAAACAAACAGAATTAGGAAAAGTAAAACTGATTGCTTATTACTATTGTAATACTGAAGCGAAAAGCACATTTATGCTTAATGAAGTCACTACAATTCTTAGAGATATAGGACATCCCATTTCAAATGTCTCTCGTTTAAAAAGTTACTTATCTAAATCTAAAGACTTCCGTAAAATTGCAGACGGTGAATATATGCTAACCCCCGCAGCTAAAGAAAAATTATCTGCTAATTATGCTGAATTCTTTTTTAATGAAGATATAATTGTTTCGGATAGCGAGTTGCTTGATGAAACACTCTTTTGCGGAAAGCGCGGTTTTCTTGATAAGCTAATAAAACAAGTCAACCATTGCTACGATCACTGTTGTTATGACGCAGCGGCTGTTTGTATGCGCCGTGTATTTGAAATAACTCTTATTCTGGCATATGAAAATCTCGGTATCCAAAATGAAATAAAAAAAGATGGTGAATATGTAATGCTGGAAAAGATAGTTGCCAATGCAATTAACAATCCTACATTGGCAATATCTCGGCTAAGAAAAGAGTATGATTCGATCCGCGAAATAGGAAACTATGCTGCGCATCGAGTATTGTATAACACTCGAAAAAAAGATATTGATAACATCAAACAAACATATCGTGTTTGCCTTGAAGAGTTATATTACAAAGCGGGATTGTTGAAATAGGAGGATTATATGTCAAATAAAATTCATATCAAATTTGGCCCTATAGAATTTGAGGCAGAAGGAGATAGCGATCTGATTGAGCGGGAACGCACTCAATTTTTTAGCGTACTTCCTCAGGCGATTATGGCTGTGTCCCCAGTAGTACCCTCAACTCCAACAATGATTGAAAGCGAAAATGGATGCCTTCCATCTACTAATCTGCCAGAATCCTCTTTGGCATGTCCTGCAGAAAATAATGCAAACAATTACGAATCATTAGCAGGCTTTTTAAGAGAGAAAAAGTTTGTGACAGGTGTTGAAATTGTAATGGGCGTGGCATACTATATCGAGCATATTGATCATATGGGTGTGTTCACTTCAAAGGACATCGAAACTGCACTTGATGATGCTCGACAAGAAAAGCCCTCAAACATTTCTCAGATGATAGTTCAAAATATAAAAAAAGGCTATTTGCGTGAAGTAAAAGAAAAAAAGATGGATTGAAAGCATATTGTGTTTTGGAGAAGGGGAAAAATTGGTGCGAGGAGTATGTCGCTCACGATACAGATAACAAAAAGAAAAACACCAAGACTAAATCGCAGAGATCCACACCTGAATCCGCATTAGTGTCAATTCCTCTTGATGAACTAAATCTGGAAAAGTATTGCGATGTGACTCAGTTAACCAAGTTTAATGAACAGATGTTGGTAGTTATGCTGATGTACACACGCGAAAAAGGCATTGAATATTTTTCTTTCAACGACATTGTGTCAGTTTTTAAAACTAAATTTAAAATTCCTGCAACTGATAGAAAAGTCAGATATGCATTTGATACCGGTGGAACTATGTTTGATAAAAAGGTCGAAAAAAAGATCGCATATCATAAGCTTATGAATAGTGGAATAAAAGAAGCAGAGCGTATTATTGCTGAACAAAAAGCCGACACCGAAGTATAATTCTCAATAAGCAAAAGCTCCGCAAGATTAAGAAATCTTGCGGAGCTTTTGCTTTCAAAACGCCAGATAATAGCATAGTTTCACATTTCCACCACCGCCGACAACTTTTTCAACAGCTCGGACAGCGGCCCCCAAAGGTCGGCATAGTCCTTTTGGAGCGCAGCGATCTCCGAGGGATAGATACCGTAGGTGTTGGCATGGACGGCCACTTGGTTTAGGTTGTTGGCGCACCGCCGCTGCAAGGCCACCAACTCCCGGATGTCCGAGAGGTCAACATGGAGAACATAGCCGTTGAGCGCCATTTTCCGCATATAGGCTCCCATGTTGGAGATCCCGGCCTCGGCCATACGGTCAGCGATCAATGCCTGTTCCTCCGGCGTCACCATCACATGAAGATGGACAGAGCGCCGCCGCTTTTTTGTCAACGCTCCTCACGCTCCCGGCTGCGGCGCTTGGGCGGGTGTTCCCGTACCTTGTCCAGCGGCTTTTCTGCCGGGGGCGGCGCAGGCAGATTGTTGATGATGCCGTCGATCATGTTCCCGTTCTGCTCCATCGCAAGCTCGGCGTTCCTGTTGGAATTGCGTTCCTGCTCCATAAATATCCTCCTATCTGTCGCCCCGGTCAGGGGCATTTTTCTTGGGGGCGGATTGCCCACGGCCAGCCTCGGCCTGTTTTGCGGCGGTTTTCATCTGCTCCCGGATCGAACGGGGTCTGTCGGGATTGTCGGGCGCAGGCCGCAGCTCATAGTCAGACGCCTGCCGTTTCGTCAATGGCCGCGTGTAGGTCAAATGCCCCCACGCCAGAAAAGACCCATTTTCAACCGGGATGCGCTGATCGTAGTTGACAATTTCATCCGGGGCGTTGCGGGGCGGCTTGGGGAATGTCCCAATGTCCACAGGGCGCTGGGTGGAATAATACTTGTAAAGGCCGGGAGCCTCGGTCTGCTTGACACCGACATTGTAAAGGCGCTGGTACTCCTGCACCCGCGCCGCAAAATCCTGTTCCAGAGCGGTACGGTCGCTGCCGTAATGCCCCCATTCATACTGCCGCTGGCCGTCCTTGTCATCATAGCAAGCCCCTGTGACATAGGGCGAGGGAGCGGTAGGATGATGCCCCAGCGCAAAGCCCCTGCCGTTTTCCAGCATGACGGCCTTGATGATCTCATAGCCTTGGTTTTTGTCCATATACCCTCCTCACCGTGATACATCCTTTTCCGCCCGTTTCGCAAAGGGCTGGAGCTGATAGGGACTTTTGCCGTCCTCCGGACGCAGGAAGTCCAGCCTTGCGGCGGTGCGGATGGCGTTCTGATTGAGCTGCCGCTGCCATGCCCCTTGGCTGGGCGCCCACTTGAAGCCCTCGCTTTTGAGCGCCTGCCGGGTGTCGGCATCCGGCTTATCCTCAAAAATGAGCTGCAAGCGGTTCTCCGCCTCATTGACCTTGGCCTCCCCACCGGGGAATGTCCAACCCACAAACTCCGTCTTGTGGCTCAGCTCCTCGATGCGCTGGCGCACACGGCGGATATTGGCGTTATTGTTGGTGAGCAGATAGGACGGAAACGGAACGGGGTCTTCGCGCCAGTCTTGGGACATGGACGCCTTGACCTTTTCCACCTGCTCCGCCGTCAGCTCGGGGCAGCCCTCCAGCGTCTTGTGCTTGCGGTAGTAGGCATTGACCGCCTTCATCATGGCCTGCTGAGACTCCATCCCCTCCAGCTTTTTCGTGAGCTTTTCCACAGCAAGGTCATCATCGGCGCTGATCCCGCCCCGGCCTGTGGAGCGGATCTTGTCCAGCAGCTTTTCAATTTCGGCGTACTCGCCGTAATTTCGATCCCGGGCGGCGTTCTGCTTGGCCTTTTTCGCCACGGGGAAATTGCCGCCCCCGGTGATCAGAATGGACGGAACGCGGGCGTCAATGGCGTTGCGCTCATTGAGGTTTTCCGCCAGCCTGCGGGCGTAGCAGTCAACAAGGGCATCGATCTTATCATGGTACATGGGATCGACCTGCGCTTTCTGCTTCTCTGCCAGCGCATAGGCTTCATCCACCATCGCCCGGTAGCCCGCCGTGGCCGAGCCGGGGGCATAGTCGGAATAGCTGTTCATGTCCTTTGCCCGCTTTGCCGCCGCGTCGCTGATCTCATAATATTTAGGCATAATTCCTCCTTTCAGCCGGGACTTCGGGACAAAATGTCCCAAAGCCCCGGTGCTTGGATGTGGAAAGCGTTTCTGCGAAAACAGAGGTGGGCGGGAAAACATACCGCCCACCCCGAAAGCGCCCCGGAAAAGCCTTGTAAATACAGGCGTTTTCCGGGGCTATTTTTCCACGCGCCACCTCCGTTTGCGGCGCATATACGCCCGCTTCTGCTCCCGCAGGGCAGCCCCGGCGCAGACCGGGGAGCAGTACCGCTGCCGCCCATCCGGGAGGAAAGCCCTGCCGCATACCGGGCAAGGCCGGGTTTCTGTGATACGCTCCACGGTCAGCGACCTTTCCAGCACAGGATCAAGGGGCAGCACCGCCGCGCGGAAATAGCGGCAATAAGCGCCCGTCCAGCACTTGCCCAGCATATAGCAGGGACAGTCCAGCGGCAGGCAGCCATAGTCTTTATCGTAGTTGGCGCACCATTTTGTCACCAGCTTACGAATCGCCGTTTTTTCCTGCCGGGTCAGTTCACGGCTCATGTTTGCCCCCTGTCTTGGGCTTGAGCTGTTCCCGGTAGCAGAACACGCAGCAGATCCCGCGCCAGTAGGGGCAGCCGTCGCAGCGGGAGCCTTTGGGCGGCAGGCTGGGCGGAGCACCCTTAAAGTAGCTTTTTTCTTTCATAAAGTCCTCATAGGGACTATTGGTAAATCTCATGCTTCATCCTCACTTTCCGTTTCGTCCTCGTCCTCCCAAGGCGGGGTATCGTTGTAATCGTCGCCGTAGTCCTCCGCAGCATCGATGGCCTGCTGCTTTTTAGGACGGTAGATCTTGAAATACCAGCCAGCCCCGCCGCCGATGACCACCACGGCCAGCACCAGCAGGAGCGTTCCGCCACTGTTCTTGGACTGTTCCGGCTCGGGTTCAGGATCCGGCTCAACCACGGGCGCAGGCTCGGGAGCCTTGCCCTGGCACTCGCCCATATTCACGGCGCAGACGGCGCAATCCGTGTTGATAGCACCCACGGCGCATTTGTCCGCGCAGGCACACTCCGGCAGCTCACTGCCCGCAGCCTGCATCGCCGCCAGCAGGTCGGCCTCGTCCACCATGTTCAAAAAGTAGGTTTGGTACTGCTCGCCGTCCTCGTCGGTGGGCTTGTCATAGTCAATGACGATGTAAAAGGTGTTGCCGCCGCTGGTCTGCACCGTGATGAACTGCTTGTTGGTGGCCTTGTCGTAGAGCAGGTCACGGGTCACAAGGTTGCCGTCCTCGGTGAAGCCCTCGCCGGGGTCAACGGTTTCCATGGGCGGCGGCTCCACAGGATCAAGCCCGTCCCATTCCTCACCGCCCCCAGCGTAGGCCGTGACCGCCATGCCGCACATCAAAACAGCGGCGCAGAGCGCCGCTGTCAGCTTTTTCATCCACTTGTTCATTCGCTGTCCTCCTTATCCGCAGACTTCGGGACATTCTGTCCCAAAGTGCCGCCGTTCTTGATGGTTTGGAGCAGTACGGGCAGGTCGGTGAGCGAAACGCTCATGCCGCGCACGATCTCTACGATCTCACTGTTTTCCGCCTCCAGTTTTTTCTGCTCCAGCTCCTTGAGCCGTGCCTGCTGCTCGTTGATCTTGGCCGTGACCTTTTCGATCTCAGCCTGAATTTTTGCGCTTTTGGAGATAGCCATAAAAAACCTCCTGTCAAAATAGTTTTCCGTAGGCGTAGAAATGGGACTGCCAGTAACTCGTGTTGAGGTTGGCATAGCTGATGGGGTCGCCACAATGGAGCATCCAGCCGTCGCCCACATAAATGCCCACATGGGAGATCCCCGGCGTGTCATAAGTCCCCGTGAAAAATACCAAGTCGCCGGGTTTGGGGCTGCTCGTCCGGGTGGAGATGTTGTATAGCCTCTGCGCCCCCAGCCGCCCAAAGTCCCAGCCGCATTGATTGTAGACATAGCTGACGAAGCCGGAGCAGTCGAACGAGGTACTCGGAGAGCTGCCGCCCCACACATAGGGGTATCCCACATACTTCTCCGCTTCTTTCAGAATGGCGGCAAAGGTTTCATCGGCAAGGTAGTCCTCGGGGATCTCATGTGCCGGGGGCTTGTTGGTGTATTTGCCCACATAGGGCGAGGACGGGAACAGGTCGGGGCGGTTGCCCAGCGTTGCCATGTATAAGGCATACCGGGACAGGGTTTCCTCGCCCATGATGTAAACGGGCAGATGGGAGAGATTGAAGTTTTCCAGCGTGACATAGCAGATGTAATAGTTGTATGGAACTTCTACATCGTAGTCGTTGCCCTCGCTGTCCGTCCTTGTGACCGTGCGGTAGCGTACCTCGACAACCACATCCTCGGTCAAAATGTACTGGCGGTCAAAGAGCATTTGGAGCGTTCCCCGTACCTCGTCCAGCGTCCATTCGCCCTCATGGAGCGCACAGACGATGGACAGCAGCACATAGGGATCGTGTTCGATGGTGTCGAGGTCAAAATGATATTCGTCATAGTCGTGGGTGCGGGTGTAGGTGTCGAGGTAGCGTTGCAGCTCGTTCTCCAAAACGCAGTAGGCGGCCTCGGCTCCCAGCAGGTCAGCGTTCTCGGCGGCATAGGTGGACGCGCCGATGGCACCGGCCACGCCATTGCCCACCGTTACCAGCGAGGACATACATGATTGCAGCACCACCAGCAGAAGAAACGCCGCCAGCAGCAGGAGCAGCCCGCCGGGGTGTTCCTTGATGTAGGCGGACACCTTTTCCGTCAATTTCCCTGTGACGGACGCCGTACTCTCGGCGGTCTTGGCGGTCTGCCGGGCAGCCTCCCGCGCCTGCTTTGCGTACTGGCGCTTGATCTTCTGCTTTTGCAGATACCGGGACACCGCGCCGCCCTCCTGCATTTCCGGGTGTTCCTCCACGGTCTTGCGGTAGTAATAATCCGCTGTGGCCTTGATATGCTTGTTCTCGGCACGCTCCACGACCTTTGCGGGGTGCTCCCGGATGGCCTTGCGGAGCTTGCGCCTGCCGAAGCGGTACACGGACTCCGCCGCCAGCTCGGAACGGTGTGCGCCCTCCGTGCCGACATTTTCATACTCGACCTCATAGAGCTTGCCATGCACAAAGCCGTGGACGCCGTGTCCGGCGGTATGGGCAAGGCGCTTGACCGCACCGGGCTTTTTCGGCGGCTTCTGCTTTATCAGCTTCTCCCGGGCGGCGTCCAGCTTCTCGCACCGGCGCTCCATCCGCAGCTTGGATGCCGCCGTTTGCTCCTGCCGGCTTTTCCGCCGAAACTTGGACTTCGGGACATTTTGTTCCGAAGTGGGGTTACTCGTCTGTTCGCTCATGGGCAAGATCCTCCGGGCAGGTAGTCAGCAGGTCATAGATCTCTCCACGGGGGAAACGGTCTACAAACGGGATGGTGACATTTCCATAGAACAGCAAGCCCTCGCCGGAATTGGAGTGCGTGATATAGGAGAGCTGATGCTCGGAAATGCCGAGCTGCTTTGCCAAGATCGCACGGTCGCTCTGCGCCTGCGACAGCAGCACCATGAAATCCGTGTTGTCCAGAATGTTCTCGATCTCCCGGCTGGCCAGCAGGTCTTTCACATTCTGCGTCAGCGCCGAGGGGACGCAGCCCTTTTTGCGGAGCATTTTCCAGACCGCCACAAAGTAGCTGGCCGTCAGCGGATCACGGAGCAGGATGTGGAACTCGTCAAAGTAGCACCAAGTTGCCACGCCTTCGGCATGGTTGGCGTTCACCGCCGCCGTGACAAATTCGTTGGTGGTGTGCATGGCGATTTTGCGGAGGTTTTCGCCCAAGCCTTTTAAGACGATGCAGACCACACGGGAATTGAGATCAACATTCGTGGGATGGTTGAAAAGGTTGAGAGAGCCTGTGCAGTAAAGCTCCAGCGCCGTCGCCACCCGCCGCGCCTCCGGCTCGGGCTGGCGCAGCAGTTCCTCATACAGATCTTGAAGCAGCGGCGTTTTTGCCGTTTCCAGCCCCAGCGCCATTTCCCGGTAGACCAGCCGCACACAGCGGTCAATGACGGTTTTCTCGATGGGCTGCAAGCCCTCCTTGCCGCCCACGATCAGCTCACATAGGGACAGCAGAAAATCCGCCTTCATGGAAAGCGGACTGTCCTCGTCATTGATATTCATTTGCAAGTCCATAGGCGAAATGTGGTGTGGGCTGTCCGGGGCGATCTCAATGACCTGTCCGCCCAAGCGCCGCACCAGCGGGGCATATTCGCCCATCGGGTCAACAACAATGATGCGGTCATTGGTGGCAAGGAACACATTGATCAGCTCACGCTTGGCGGCAAAGCTCTTGCCGCTGCCCGTAGAGCCGAGATACATTCCGTTGGCGGATTTGAGTTTTTTGCGGTCAGCCATGATGACATTGTTGGAAAGGGCGTTCATGCCGTAGTAAAGCGCCTGCCCGTCCATGCGAAGCTCCCGGGTCATAAAGGGAATGAAAATGGCCGTGGAGCTGGTGGTCATGCCCCGCTGGATCGCAATGCCGTTATAGCCCAGTGCCAGTGAGGACACAAAGCCCTGCTCCTGCTGCCAGTCCAGACGGCGCAGGGCGCAGTTGTATTTCTGCGCGATACCGCTCACCGTGAACACATCGTTTTCAAGCCGCTGCCGGGTGGGAGCGAGGTTTACCACCGTAAAGGTCAGCAGGAACATTCGCTCGTTGCGGCTTTGCAGGTCGGAGAGCAGCTCGGCGGCGTCCTTGGAAAAGGTAATGAGGTCAGGCGGCAAAATCTCCATGTCGTACCCGGCACGGACAGCCTTTTTCTGCTCCTCCGCCTTCATGCGGCCAATGTCGGAGATCTTTCCCTTGATCGTCTTAATGGCCTTGAGCTGGTCTACCGTCTGGATGTGCATGGTGACGGTCAGCTCGGCATCCAGCTCCAAAATCTCCGCCAGCAGCTTATCCGAAAGCTCCGACGCCATGATCTGCAAATAGGATGCCGCGCCCCACATCTGGCCGACACGGAAAGTCCGGCTCTGCCGAAAGTCGAAGCTGTCCGGGGCGATGTAGTCCTTTGTCCCCATGCCCGTCTTGGGAATGTCTTTCCACGCAAAGCGGAACGGCTCACGCCCGCCGGGGTGCATCTGCCCGTGCAGCACCGCCAGCCGATC